>Ga0209697_10002796_pt1 | contig 24469 bp, 17 predicted proteins | sample AliMusrvi5mmetaG_FD_184115 | JGI IMG/M metagenome (GOLD analysis project Ga0209697, IMG submission 184115) | Freshwater lake bacterial and archeal communities from Alinen Mustajarvi, Finland, to study Microbial Dark Matter (Phase II) - Alinen... | ecosystem: Environmental > Aquatic > Freshwater...
ACAAAGCGCAATAAACAAGTTCTAATTTATCAAATACTTTCTTGAAAACTTTTTATACTTAAAATCTTCCAGGTAAATTTTTGATGTCACTCCATTTGAAGTGATGTAAAGAATAGTGTTCCGCTTTGCGTTTGTTGGCAGTATGTAGTAGTTTTCTTTTTTCTTTTTCAGGTCATATTTGAAATTGTAAAACTCATCAACGGCATAAATTGAAGTGATATTCGGATATTTTGTTCCTGCAATTTTTACTTTGTTTTTCACATGCAACGGTTCTTTGAATGCAGGTTCGACAATTTTCAAATGATATTTAAGCCTGATCTGATCATTGGTCATTGCTGAATCATTTTTCAGGTCAATGTCCTTGTCGGCAATATGCAGAGAACCTTTGGTTGTATGAGCAATGTCCAGCAGTTGCTCATTGATGTAATATTTATTCCCGACCTTGTTTCCAAACACAATCACATGAACAGGTCTTTTCAGATTTTTCAGCAATGAGAAATCTCTCACCCCTGCATTATTGTCGGCTACCAGCACTACATCCGTATAGTTTTGATAATTGCGCATTGCTTTTGCTGTTGCTTCAAGATCATTTTCGGGGACATCTTTGTTACATTCGTTTTGTGTATCCACATAGCGGAACAAATCAAGCAGGGAATCAATGCTGGTTGAGGCTTTCTGAAAATATATCCCATCCGCGCGTCCCATGGGTTTGTTGGCATCAACTTTTCGGAATTTTAAATTCATGAAGCTCGAAAAACCGTTTACGATCTTAGGTTTGCACTCACCATCATTGAACAGGCAAAAATATTTGAGCCCTGATTTTTTGATATTTTCTTTATGCCACAGCATTGCCTGCGCACCATAGCGATAGTTTTTCTCTGACCAGTCTGTGATAATAAGCATGTTTTTCCATTGCCTGTTTCTGCCCAGTGTAGTCATGACGATCGTATCTTTTTTCCACGAATCACCATCTTTTGATAAATATTTTTTGAGTTTTGAAATATCCTCATTGATGGTTGTATCGGTTTTGTCGGGTTCGATGGTTATCACCTTTCCCTCTACACGCCGGTCTGCATCCATGTTTGTAAGGCTTACGAGTTTTGATTCTCCATAGCCTTGCGCTATCAATCTTTTGTCATCAATATTGTATTTGTCAACAAGGATTTTCTTCACAGCTTTTGCTCTGTGCAGTGAAAGGTCGAGGTTGTAATCTGCATTGCCAACAGTGTCGGAATGTCCGCCCAATTCAATCTGTGTGAGTAGTGGATTATCTTTCAGCAGGTGCGAAAACTGCTCTATCAATGGATAGCTTTCCGCTTTTACAACATCTTTGTTGAAGTCGAATTTGATATCGAGCGTTACAACATTCCCTTTATTGATGGGGATCTTTACGTAGCGTTCAATTTTTTTAGCTGTGTCAATGCAGAATTTTATTGTCAGCTTTAATTTCCCGAAACTTGAAAATGGAATGTCAATGATGAATTTATTATTTATCTTCATTAAAATATCCTGAAACAATGGGTCCATCTCAACGGAGTTATGCAGATGGTAATAATATCCATTGGTAACCTGTGCAATATTCTGCATAAAATCGGAATCAACATCATTACCAAAATCGGCAGTACTGATTTGAATTTTGTTTTCAATTGATGTTTCAAGAACTTTATGATTGAAACTAGTTGAATCCACCATGTATGATGAGTTCTCTTTGCCGTCAGTAAAAGCAATGACAAACTTTTTCTGATATTTATTTCGTGGCAGAGATTTGAGTTTTTCAACACCCATCAGCAGTGCATCATCAAGGGCAGTTTTTCCACCAAAGCCTTCCAGACCGTTTGCCGGAAATTCTTTTATCAGATCATCGGTGTTCACACCTTCAGTGATCGTGCGCACTTTATCATCAAATTTAATGATCACAATGTAATCATCCTTTTTTTTGTTTTTTATTAAATTGATCACGGCCTGCTGAAGTTTTTCAATATTATCCTTCATCGAGCCGCTGTGATCAAGAACAAGTGCAAAGGCCATAGGTTCGCGGTTGTCGCGGTTTATTTCTTTGATGATACTTTTATTTTTCACTGAAGTACCACCAAGCTCAATGTCGCAAATATCCGAGAGGTTGTAGCCGTTGTAATAAATATTGCCATGCCTGAGCACATCGAAATTTACAGAAATTTTATTCGAATCAACTTTCAGATCGTTTACCACAGGCTGATCAATCACACCTGTTTTGGGCAATGGTTTTAGTTCCGGCATTTTCAACAGATTTTGTGCAACAATAAAATTGTTTGCTGCAAAAAATAAAACGAAAATAAGCGACAGTAATTTTGAACTTTTCATAGTGAATATTGTTAGGATGTTTTTCAACTTTTATTGAATTTCATGGCATTTCTCAATGTTCATTTCAGGAATGAATGATAGCAATCATCCGAATTTTTGAACTTCGTAAAAGTAAAAATATTTTTGGAGTAAAGAAGTTTCAGACGGAAAAAAATTGCATTGTTTCAGTAAAAAAAATGTTCCACTTCTTTGAGGGGTGGAACAATTTTTTTTGAAGAGAATTATTTTTTTAGGGATTAAAAATCCCTGGTTAAAACCGAAAGGATTGCAAATCCTTTCAGGCGCTGCAAATCCAGAACGGCGGATTTTTTCCCATATTCTTTCATTTTTATTATTTCCTCCCTACTCATAGGCTTTTCAGGTTCCGCCCCGTTTTTTTTGCCCGTTGGATATTTAACCCTTGGAAATTTTCCTACGGGTATAATCCTACGGGCTGAAGTGGTTTCCAGTCTCCACTTTTATTACTTCCTCCAAAAAGAAACCCTTCCAAAACTTTCCCTTCCAAAGCAAAACCCCGGAAAAGTTTCTTTCTCTTTATACCTTATTAAATATTAGCTGTAAATGGTCCGCACCACGGTCCTGCATTTTTTTTGTGCTTTGAATTATACCATTGCAGAAAATACTGCAACTCACGGCCAACATCTGAAGGATCGAGTTCAAGCTCGAAAGTTGCACCTGTAAAATAATCTTTGTTGGTGCAGCCATCGGGTGAATCAACAACCTGACGTTTCATTTTGGTTTCATCCTGTGCATCATTCTTTGCTGGATGGTCAACCACATTGTAAGCTATTTGTACACCGGTTGCTCCTTTGGGCAACGATGCTCTTTTTTGGGATGTAGTTTTCTTACATCCACATTTCATTAATCCACCACCCATAGATATCATTGAAGGAACAATAAATTCTTCAATTTTCGATGGTTTTGTTGGCGGTTTGCGTGCTCCCGTTTTGCGTTCAAACATATTCCTGTCAGCATCTGTCCAAATTCTTTCAGGAATATCATTGCAGATTTTTGAAATAACTTTTTCAAGTTTTGGTCTTAAACTCTCAATACTTTGAATGTTCTCGAGTGAGCGCTTACCTTTATTGGCATATAGCGGCCAATCGCCCAACCATGTTTTCGGAGTGTCAGGATCTCCATAAAGATCATTCAATTTGGTAATGTTATCCGTTGTAGCAAGGATACGCACTTTTTCGGTGTTTACGTAAGGGACCAAAACTTCAAGCTTTGAGTTGAATCGGTCAATTAATAATTTTTCAATCATAATAATAGTTTTTTTAAAATTGTTAGAATTAAATTAGATTATTAAGAACATTATTTGAAACTGTAACTGGTATTAATGAAAATGAATTGTAGCGCAGGTTGTTTTTATAATTCTCAAAATTACTTAGGGAATAGTTGAGCCATGATTTGCTAAAGGTGACGATAAATCGGCTACATCCGAGCCACAGTAGCCTACATCCGACAGCCAGTCGTCTATAGGCGAAGGTCAGTAGCCTATAGGCGAACACCAGTAGCCTACATCCGACAGCCAGTCGTCTATAGGCGAAGGCCAGTCGCCTACAGGCGAACACCAGTAGCCTATAGGCGAACCACTGTCGCCTACAGCCGAAGGCCGGTCGCCTACAGCCGAAATAGTAATTACTTAAGTTGGATACTTGGGAAATAAAGGATAAAGCGGATGTTACACAGGAAGTTGCGATAAAATAAGAAACGCAGGAAAGCTTCCCTGTTAATTTTACCTTATTATTATTATGAAATCCGTTAATCACGTCCTGCTTTTTTATTAAATGGTTTTGCGATAAAAAATCAGCCGTGTAATAAGTTAAATCTTTTTTCAATTTTTAAAAGAAAAACTATCTAAAATTTGAGGCTGCTAAATTTAAAATTTATTTTTATCTGCCAAATTTATTTTGTAAAAAAATCATAATAAGAAAAAAAAGAGGAAAAGGAATGGAATGGTGTTTAAAAAATCAATCCACGGAACTTATGTGTAAAACTACGTGTAAATACTGCATTTTTTTCAATGTGCAAAGACAGCAAAAGTTTTAAAACTTTTATAGTCTGGTTTTAAAAGTCAATTGTCATTGGTCATTAGTCAATAGCTATCGCAACCTTGAACATTGAGCAAATCAAAAAAATGTAAAATGTAAAACAGAGAAATGTAAAATGTAAAATGGAGCGGCACCCGAAACTTGAAATCTTACGTCTTCAGTTTCTCAACAAAAGTTCAGCAATCACAAATATTCCAAATATCACGCTTGCCACACCGTTCATTGTAGCAAAAGCCTGGTTCACGCGGCTGAGGTCGGAAGGTTTTACGATCAGATGTTCATAGATCAAAAGTGCGATAAAAATCGTTGCGCCTATCCAGTAAAGAATGCCGAATCCTATTTGAATACCTGCATAAATAATGATTGCCGAGGCCAGCAAATGCAATAATGCCGAAACAATCAGCGACCATTTGATGCCAAGCACCACAGGAATTGATTTCAGATTTTGCGATTTGTCAAAACCTATATCCTGCAAAGCATAGAAGATGTCGAAACCGCTAACCCAAAACAGCACTGCAAAAGAATAAAGCACGGGATAAAGTGCGAAATGCCCCGTCACTGCAATGTAAGCGCCTATAGGAGCAAGCGCCAGTCCTAGTCCCAGCACCAGATGACACAAAGGTGTGAATCGCTTGGTGAAGCTATAACCCAGCACCACCAAAAGCGCTACCGGCGAAAGAAAAAAACAGAGGTTATTGATAAAATAAGTAGTTGTAATGAAAGCAAAAATGCAAAAAATCACAAATGCCAGCGCTGCTCCCGGACTTACAATGCCAGCCGGGACTTCGCGCCGAGATGTTCGCGGATTTTTTTTATCAAAATCTCTGTCAGCATAACGGTTGAAACCCATGGCAGCGCTGCGTGCAAGTACCATGCAGAGCAACACCAGGAAAAAAAGTTTTAGATTGATCTTTGCGTGACCATCAGCCACACCCAGGAAAAAACCAATGAGTGCAAATGGCAAAGCAAACACAGTATGTGCAAATTTTACAAGAGAAAAATATTTTGAAACGGATGTAACCAGGCTCATTAATTTGGCTTATTCTTGGGTTAAAAATTATGGCAAAGTTACATTTTTAAAATAAAGAGGAATTCTTTGTTAGCAGTACAAAAAAATTAAAATTCTCATTGCATTGAAACTTCAAATCAAAAATCAATTACTTTTGCTTTCGTTAGATTACAGCAAATAAAAATGTAAATACCGTTTTGAACCATTTTAGTTTTAACCAATGAACAAGAGAAAAGCCCTTGAATCCACGATCAGCAAAATAAATGTTACTGCACTTAGCGATGAACAGCTTGCCGCTATTGAAAAAATTATTAAGGAGGGCAATAATGATAAGAAAAAAATACCGCATGATCAGGCATCAAATAAAGCAATAGACACAGCGCTTCAAACGATACTGATGGTGATGAAACCTTTTGCCATTGCCATAGCTGACATAAAAGGCAATGTGATCGTAAAGAATGAAACAATGAACTTGTTGCTTGGTGATGCTTTCAGTACTAAAAAGAACATTTTTACCAACAAATTATTTATTGATGCAGCAGGGAAAGAAAAACTGCAAAAGCTGAAAACCTTCGGTACTGTTCACATTGATGAACTATGGTATGAAAAACCCACTAAAGTGAAAGGGGTCACAACGCCCATCTGTGTTCATGCTTTGATTTTTCCTCTCTTCGATATTTACAGGGAGATTACAAACTTCGTAATTATCCACGTAGATATCACAAGGCACAAGCTGGCAGAAAGATCATGGAAAGAAAGTGAAGAAAAATTTAACCTGATATTCGAGAATAACCAGCAGGCGGTCTATTATGAATGTGATATGAGTGGCAAGATCACTGAACTCAGCCCTTCAATTGAATTAGTTTCAAAATTTAAAAGGGAGGAAATGATCGGGAATAAAATTCAGGATTATTATTTTGACCCTAAAGAAAGGGAGTTGTTGATAAAGGAAATTTATTCAAATCATAGAGTTTCCAATTTCAGGATAAGGGTAAAAGATAAAAATGGAAAACCCGTTCAACTCATTGTCAATGCAAAGCTCGTCATTGATAGTAAAGGCAAGCCAAAGAAAATTATCGGGTTGTTGATGGATGTTACAACGCTTTACAAGACTTCCGTTGAATTAAAAAACAGCGAAGAAAGATATCGTGAGCTTTTTGAAAACACCAATGATATCATTTACACAATGGATTTGAATGGTAATTTTACCTCGGTAAATCCGATGGCCGAAAAGATGCTTGGGTATAAGTTCACCGAGTTGAAAGAAATGAATATGTCCAGCTACATTTCGCCCGAAACTGCCAAACTTGCTTTCGCAAATATTCAGGCGAAAGTGAAAGGAAAAAAATTGAACACCATGTATGAGGTTGATTTTATCAACAAAAACAGAACCTATACATCACTTGAAATTAACAGCCAGCTTAGGTTTAAAGATGGAAAACCTTATGAAATATTTGGTATTGCCAGGAATATTTCTGAACGAAAAAAAGCCAATGAGGCAATAAAGAAAAGTGAAGAAAAATACAGACTGATTTTTGAAAATGCACCATTAGGTATTTTGACTGCCGATATTAAAGGAAATATTATTGAAGCCAATGCACCACTTGTAAAATTAATGGGTTCGCCATCACTGGAAGAGACAAAGAAAATAAATCTTTTGAAATCTCAAATTGGAATAGAAGCAGGTTTTGTTGCAGCTTTTAAAAGATCCATTAAGTCAGGGGAGGAAATGACTACTGAAAGTGCATACACGAGTAGATGGGGTGTGAATTTATATCTTAAGCTCTATATTAAACCACTCAAGGATCAAAAGGGAAAAGTGACGGGATTTCAAACCATCGTTGAAGATATTTCTGAGCAAAAAGAGTCGGACAGACAGATCAAAGAGGCTCTGAGTGAAAAGGAAATTCTTATCCGCGAAATTCATCACAGAGTGAAGAACAACATGCAGGTCATCATTTCTCTTATCAACATGCAGACCTATGAAAGCAAAGATGAGGAAATGGTAGTAAAACTGAAAGAACTGCAACAGCGGGTGAGGACCATGGCCATCATCCACGAAGACCTATACAGATCAGATGATCTTTCAAAAATAAATTTTGGAGAATACCTGCATAAACTTACCGGAAACCTGCTGCAAATATATCCCCGCAAATATGAAATTGATTTGAAATACAAGGTAACGAATGCTTATCTGAACATCAATACTGCAATTCCCTGCGGCCTGATTTTAAATGAACTTTTGAGCAATTCCTTTAAATATGCATTCCCTGAGAAATGGAGGGAATCACATAAGAAGACAAAACCGGAGATTTTTATTGAATTCAGAAGCACTAACAAACATTACCATCTCGTCGTAGGTGATAATGGGGTCGGTATTCCTGAACGTGATAAAAACTTAAAAAGAGATACCCTTGGACTTGAACTGGTGGAGATTTTAGTTGCTCAGATGAAAGGAAACATGAAACAACTCAATAAAAACGGTACCAGATACGAAATTGAGATTGAGAAATAGGGTCAAGGTTCAAGGTTCAAGGTTCAAGGTTTAGGGTTCAAGGTTCAACAACTTTAAACCTTAAACTTTAAACAACCACGAAAACTAACCACTAACGTTTACTGCTTTTACAGCGTTGACAATGGGAATATACCCTGTGCACCTGCATAGATTTCCTTCCAGCGCTTCTTTTATTTCATCTTCTTCAGGATTTGGATTCTTATCGAGCAGTGCCTTTGCGCTCATCAACATGCCGGGAGTACAGAACCCACACTGAATAGCACCATGTTCAACAAACATTTGTTGTAATCTTGAAAGCAGATGATCTTTTTCAATATTCTCAATGGTTTCAATTTTTGCATCCTTAAGTTGCCCTGCAAGTATGAGACAGGAACAAACTGCTTCGCCATTCATGATCACTGTACAGGCTCCACATTCACCAATACCGCAACCCTCTTTAGTCCCGGTAAGGCCCAGTTGTTCCCGCAATACATCAATCAGCCGCCATGAATCATCCACTTCAATCTGATGAATTTTATTATTTACTGTAAGAGTTATTTCTGCCATTTTTCTAATTTCTAATTTCTAACTTCTCTTTTATTTCTCTCAATACATCCTTGCAAAGATTGATGAACACAGGAGTCTTGTACTCCGATGACCAACGTTTGCCAATTGCATTATCAATAATTTTCAGAAGAGGTTCTTCAATATTATTGATCAATTCTTCCGTTAACTTTTTTCCTGTAAATAATTCCTCGATTTCATAAATCCTTTGAGAACGGTCGAACAATGAACCTGCAACAATGCGGCAGTCGGTAACCATTTTATTAAAGTCAAATGCAATCATTGCGCCCACGCTCATACGGGTAATATTTACTGCATTTCTTCTTCCCAACTGGTAATAACTGTGATAATATTTTTGTTGAGGTAAGGGAATGATCACTGCTGTCATTATCTCTTCAGCATTGATTTGTGTTTTATAATTTCCCAAAACAAAATCTTTGATAAGAATTTCACGATTTCCATTCTTTGATTGAAGAAGAACTTTGGCATCGTATAAAATCAATGGAGGAATTGAATCTGCACATGGAGCTGCATTCACAATGTTTCCACCCAGGGTTGCCCTATTGCGGATTTGTTTTGAACCTATCAGCGAACATGTTTTTATCAATAAAGGAAAATGTTTCTGAATGGCTTTATGCGAAACAATTGATGTAATTGAAGCGGCGCTGCCAATGAAAATTTCATTTTTACTCTTCTTAATTTTTTTCAGTTCTTCCAACTGTGAAATATTCAGAAGTTTTGATGATTCCTTACATTTTCTTAGTTCAATAATAACATCGGTACCTCCTGAAATGATCTTGTAATCTTCCGAAACCAAAGCCAGCGCTTTCTTTAAATTCTTTGGAGTGACCATTGTGATTCCTGAAATTCGCGGACCCTGTTTCCTTGCTTTGATGTTCAATCCTGCTTCACTCTGTCGCGATGGTTTAATAAGATTCTTTCCGAGATAAACTCTTTCTAACGTCAAAGGTATCTGGTAAAAATATTTTCCGACAGCAAACTTCATAGCATTATTAATAGCTGCTGAAGCCAGTTCAAGTGTTGGTTCGCCAATGCATTTTGCACCGAAAGGGCCATATTTGTCGGGGTTTTCAATGAGTATTGGTTCTATCTTGTGAATATCCTTAATAGTTGGAACAAGATATTCATCAAGGTTAGGAGATTTTACTATGCCATTCTGAACATTGAAATCTTCAAGAATTGCATAACCGATGCCTTGGGCAACACCTCCATAAACCTGCCCTTCGATGCCAAGCCTGTTTATCACCTTGCCCACATCATGAGCGGCAGTAATTTTCATTACATCAATTTTCCCTGTTGATGTATCAACTTTGATCTCGGCAATCTGACAACCGTAAACATAAGTGAAGTAAGCATTACCTTGCCCTGTTTCTTCAACCCAACCCACATCGGGAGCCTTGAACCAGCCATAAGAAGAAAGATTCACACCTGCTTTGAATGATTTCTCAACTGCTTTTTCAAATGGAATAGATCTCAGGCATTCCTCGGTTTCCTTTACGGAAATAAGACCATTTGCCCAGACAGTTTCTTCAATAGAGGTTACATTCAATTCATTTTTGATTACTTCGAAAATGGTGTTTTTTATTTTTTGAGCAGCATCAATGATGGCATTTCCTCCTGTCAAAGTAGCACGGGATGCAACAGTAGGTCCTCCATCAGGAATTGTAGCAGTTTGTGGTTCGAGGAAAATAATTTTCTCTAAATTTATTCCGAGCATCTCTGCAGCGATTTGACAGAATGTGGTTCTCATTCCTTGTCCATTCTCGTTCAAACCTGCAAGAACATAAACGCTGCCGTCACCTTGAACAGAAACTATTGCAGAAGTTGCATCAACACCTTCAGCGCCTAAAGAGCAGCCGCGATAACTGCATGCAAGGCCAATCCCGTATTTATATCTTGTGCTATTCTCATTAAGTTTTTTATAGTCTTCAAGTTTTTTCAAATATCCGGAGCTTTCAAGAGATTTATCAATTACTTCTTGTAGTGAAACCGTATGTTCCGATAGTTTTTGACCGCTGGCAGTGACGCTGTCCTGCTTAAAGCCATTTAACCTGCGGATTTCAAGAGGTGTGATATTACACAATGCAGCAATTTCGTCCATCAGAGATTCCTGTGCAAATATGATTTGAGGAGAGCCAAATCCTCTGAAGGCTGCTGTATATGGATTGTTGGTATAAACAGAACGAATGTCGGTTTGGACATTTTCCACCTCATAGGGGCCTGTAGCCTGTACTACCGAACGCCAGGTAACAAAAAAACTTTGTGAAGAATACGCGCCGCTATCAGCAATGATATTTATCTTCATGGCTTTTAGCTTGCCCTCATTGTTGAATCCAACTTTATATTGCAGAATGTACGGATGCCGTTTATAACTTTCCTTAATTGATTCTTCGCGGGTATAAGTCAATTTCACAGGCTTTCCCGTCATTTCTGAAAGCAGAGCAACACGGCAAGCCATGCAATTAATAATATCATCTTTCCCTCCGAATGAGCCACCCAATGTAGAGCTAAAAACATTTACCATGTTTAGATCAACACCCATAAAAGCGGCGACCATTCTTCGTGTCGTAAATGGGTTTTGAATGGAGCCGTATATTTTGAATCCCTTTGTCGTCGGGTCTGGAGCAGCAGTGACAGTCTCGGGTTCTATGTAAGCATGTTCATGAAATCCTGTTCTGAATTCTCTCTCAATAACCTGTTCCGATTGTTCAAAACCTTTTTCAATGTCACCTTTAATAAGCGGGTAATGATTAACAATATTGCTCTTAAAATCCGGATGGATCAATCGTGCATCGGGCTTGATGGCTTCAGCAGGATCAAATATTCCTTCAATAGGCTCGTATTCTATTTCAATTGCATCCGCAGCAGCGTAAGCCTGTTCCTTTGTCTTTGCAGCAACAACGGCTATTACATCACCTGTATAAAAAACTTCATCATTAACGAAAACAAAATGATCCTGACGGATTGGACCTATTCGTTTTTGTCCCGGAATATCCTTATAAAATACAATTGCTGAAACACCATCCATTTTTTCAGCTTTGGTAAAATCAATACTTTTGATCTTACCAACCGGAATGTCAGTATATCGGTTTGCAGCATAAAGCATCCCATGAAGGTTGATGTCATCTCCATAAATTGCTTTGCCTGTCACCTTTTCATAACTATCAATGCGCGGGACTTTTTTACCTATCATATTGTGCATGCGAAATGTATTTGGATTTTAATAGTCATTAGTCAAAAGTCAATGGTCATTAGAATTTGGACATTAGAAATTTTTCAACAGAATTGATATCAGGTTTTATAGGAGCGGGGATATCAATGATTTTTTGAAGCGCTTTCAAATCTTTCAGGCCACTTCCAGTAAGAAGGACAACATTTTTGCTTCCTTGTTCAAATTTTCCATCCCAATAATAACTCAGAAATGCCGCGAAGGCAGCACTTGCTGCTGGTTCGGCAAATAATCCTGTGCGGCTGCTCAACACTTTTGAAGCTGCAAGTATTTCTTCATCACTTACAGTAAGACACTCTCCATTGTATTTCTTCAAATATTTCTTTGCCATCCTGAAATTCCTGGGAATATCTACAGAGATAGAATCAGCAATTGTTCTTCCTGGAGAAGAAACAAATTCTTCCTTGTCAATATTATTAATAATATTGCTGCTTCCTAAAGCCTGAACAGCCACAATTGTTGGAATCCTATCAATGATCTTTAATGCCAGCAGATCTTCAAAACCTTTATAAACTCCCGAGATTATCACTCCATCGCCAACAGGGACAAATAATCTGTCAGGAATAGCTTTGTTAAGTTGTGAATAAATCTCAAAGGATACTGTCTTCTTTCCTTCAATTGTCAAAGGATTGAAAGCAGTATTGCGGTTATACCATCCGAATTTTTTTGTTGCTTCAATACTCAGATCAAATGCTGTATCATAGTTTCCATCAATGGGAACAATACGGGCGCCATACATCATTATTTGCGTCAACTTTGCAAGTGGAGCATTCGCAGGAACAAAAATGATTGCATTTTGCTTTTGTGATGCACACATTCCGGCAAGCGAAGACCCGGCATTCCCGGTTGAGGCAGCTACTATGGTATCAATATTATTCTCTTTTGCAAAGGCAGAAACAACTGCAGATGCTCTGTCTTTGAAAGAATACGTGGGATTCTGAGAATCATCCTTCAGAAAAAGTTCGAAATCCAAAGCTTCATGATCCAGCGATGTGATTTTATATAAAGGAGTATTTCCAACTTTTAGATAAGGTAAATTATGAATAGAGTTTATTGGAAGCAGATCAATAAATGCTTTTGATTCCAATTCTTGAAAGGTACCAGAAGAAAGGTGGGAGATGATTTCATTATAATCGTAAATAGTTTTCAAAACACCATAAGGAGGTGAGTCCGGAGTGTTTTGCTTTTTGCATTTGTTGCACAGATAAATGATTTGTGAAGATTCATAAGTTTCCCCACAGTCAGTGCACTCGTAAAAAAATTTAACATTCATATTTTAAGCCTTGAATTTTAATCAAAGGTAGAAATAAAAGATTGAAAAGGTAAATAAATTTAAAGTTGTCTGTAGATAAAAAAACATTGAAAATTGATAGCTTGAATTGTAAACACCCGAAAATTATAAAAACAGAACAACGATGACTTTTGTGGTTATTACTGATTTGCGATGGCTATCAACATCATCAACAATATCGTCATGATTGTTCTGTTTTTTGCTCAAATTTAGTGAGCAAGTCCTCTTTTAACATCGCTGTTATGACCCTTCATACCCGGGCATGATTTGTGAGCGCAGCTTGAAAGATTGGCTGCCAATGTAGCCAATAATAAAAAAAGTGCGAGAATTTTACCTATTTTTTTCATGGTTTTTGTTTTGTTATTTTAATGTCAAAAATTGTTCCAATATTATTTTGATTTTATCAATGATCCTGTTTTATGCTTCACTATCAGGCTAAAGTTTGTTTTATAAATTTTTCAGTACTCCAGTTTCTTCGTTAAACTGACTGATCATTTCATCCAGCACTTCATTTTGTTTAAAAATTTGTTCCCATATTTCCCTGTCATACCACAATTGGTTGAGGTCTTCAATTTCTTTAGCTTGTTGTTCCACCCATGTAAAGTACTTTAAATTGTGAATCATCTTGCGGTCATTATAGGTCAATTCTTTTATGTGATCACATGCGGCTCCCATCAAACATTTTTCATAATCCTTAATAGATTGCACCTGTGAGTATGCTCCTCTTTCAGAATTCAGTTCTTCAAGTCGTGATTGATACATGACTGCCGAATCTGTAGCAATGGTCATTATTATATCTTCTGAGGTCATTTCAAAAAGTTTCGCTGTCTTAATAGCTGAAAGCATATTTGAGATGCCGGAGATTCCAAGCAATTCAAGAGAATTTATCAAATCAGATTCAATACCAGTGGATTTTAGATATTCTTTTCCTTCTTTTTCATTGAACAATCGGAATATTCTCATGCAATCTTCGTCATCAACAGCTACAACCACATCAGTATTCTTAACATTGTGAACCCAGGGAACATGTTTGTCACCTATACCTTCAATCCGGTGGCCACCAAAACCGTTCATCAATAAGGTGGGGCATTGCAAAGCTTCTGAAGCGACCACTTTAATATGAGGGTGTAATGTCCTTAAATAATCACCTCCTGCAATTGTACCCGCAGAACCGGTAGCAGAAACATAACCTGCCAATTTACTTCCTTTGCTTTTTATTTTATTAAAAACTTCATCAAGTGCACTTCCGGTCACATTGTAGTGCCAGCATGGATTTCCGAATTCATCAAACTGATTAAAGATGATACAATCTTTTCTGTTTTTGCGAATATCCCAGCAGGCATCATAGATCTCTTTCACATTCGATTCACATCCTTTTGTGGCAATCACCTCGGCACCTATTTCTTTCAGCCATTCAAAACGTTCTTTGCTCATTTCTTCCGGAAGAATTGCAACTGCAGTACATCCCATAAGGTATGAATCAAAAGCTCCGCCACGACAATAATTTCCTGTTGATGGCCAAACTGCTTTATGATAAGTTGGATCAAATTCTCCTGAAATAATACGGGGAGCCAAACAGCCATAAGCTGCACCTACTTTGTGTGCTCCTGTTGGAAACCATTTGCCAACGATCAGCACTATACGCGCATCAACTCCTGTAATTTCTTTTGGCAATTCAAGATAATTCACATCACCGAATAATCCGCCTTTTTCTTTTGGTTCGTTATGCCAGTTAATACGAAAAAGGTTTAAAGGATCAAGTTCCCAAAGCCCGATATTTTTTAATTTGCTTTTCACTTTATCAGGAATAAGCTGCGGATCTTTCATCTGTGCGAAGGAAGGGAGAATGATTTTCTTTTCCCGAAAGCGTTCAATTGCTTTTTTCCTAACATCCGGTTGAACAATTTTATTTACAATTTGTATCATAATAGGTGTCTGATTAAATTCAAAAAAATTCAGGTGGCAAAAGTAGGTATTTAGTTGATTGGTAATGAATATTTTTTTAAAAGACATTTGCAAAAAGATGTTTTTTTGTCAGCCAAACCTACAATTGCAAAAAGTCAAAGAGTGCCAAAGTGGATGATGACTGACCTTGCAAACAAAGAATGCGGCCTTTTTTTGTTTTAGCATTCTTTAATCCATTTATTTGCGGTTTATAAAAATAAGTGTAATTTTGCAACTCCATTTTTAATAAAAGGTCTCAAGCTCATTATCTTTTCACAGGCATCTGAACAAAAAAGAATGATTTATTGTTCTTTATTTGCTAAATAAAAAAATAGTTGTACTTTTGCATCCCCATTTTTAAAAAGGGATATAAGATATTGATAAAATTAAACAATACCAATGGATACGTTAACTTATAAAACAATTTCAGCCAACAAGGAGACTGTTCACAAAGAATGGATACTGGTGGATGCTGAAAACGAAATACTGGGTAGGCTTTCTTCTAAAGTTGCCAAAATGATCAGGGGTAAGAATAAAACAAACTTCACACCCCATGTTGATTGCGGTGATAATGTAATCGTGATCAATGCAGAAAAAATTCGTTTGACAGGGAAGAAAATGGACGAGAAAGAATACGTTCGCCATACCGGATTTCCTGGTGGACAGCGTTTCACTTCTCCTAAGGAACTGCTGAAGAAAAATCCAACGGCCATCATTGAAAAAGCTGTTAAAGGAATGCTACCTAAAAACCGCCTTGGTGCAGTTTTATTTGCGAATCTTCATGTTTACACAGGTGCTGAACATCCACATACAGCACAGCAACCGAAAGAAATTAAACTTAACTCAATCAAATAAATCGTATGGAAGTTATTCATGCATTAGGAAGAAGAAAAAATGCCATAGCCCGCGTAATTGTTAAAGATGGCAATGGTTCAATAACAGTTAACAGGAGGGATTATAAAGTATATTTTCCTGTACCAACAATGCAGTATGTTATAAACCAACCCCTCGAAATAGCTGAATCTCTCAGCAAATACGACATTGTTGCAAGCATTGATGGTGGTGGTGTTAGCGGACAGGCAGAAGCCCTGAAACTTGCAATCGCAAGAGCTTTATGCAAAATAAACCCGGAAAACAGACCTCCTTTGAAAGCTAAAGGCTTAATGAGACGCGATCCACGTATGGTAGAACGTAAAAAACCAGGTCAGAAGAAAGCCCGCAAAAGATTCCAATACAGTAAACGTTAATATCCACAGAGGAAAAATAGATAAAATGGCAAGAGTAAATTATAACGACCTTTTAGACGCAGGTGTACACTTCGGTCACCTGAAAAGAAAATGGAATCCAAATATGGCTCCTTATATTTTTATGGAGAAGAACGGGATTCACATTATTGACCTGAATAAAACTTTAGCTAAAATTGATGAAGCTGCTGTTGCTATTAAACAAATAGCCAAATCAGGAAAGAAAATTCTTTTTGTTGCCACCAAGAAACAGGCAAAAGACATCGTAGCAGAGCAGGTAAAAGCTGTGAACATGCCTTATGTTACTGAAAGATGGCCGGGAGGAATGCTTACAAACTTCGCAACTATCCGAAAAGCAGTTCGCAAAATGGCAAGCATTGATAAAATGTTTACTGATGGAACCTCAGACAACATGTCAAAAAAAGAAAGACTGCAGGTTAGCCGCGAACGGGCTAAACTTGAAAAGAACCTTGGAAGCATAACCGATCTTTCAAGACTTCCTTCAGCGCTTTTTATTGTTGATATTAATAAGGAACATATTGCTGTGGCTGAAGCCAAAAAACTTAGCATTCCTACATTTGCTATCGTTGATACTAATTCCAACCCAAATGAAGTTGACTTTCCGATCCCTGCAAATGACGATGCAGCAAAATCAATAGCATTGATTGTAAAAGCTATGATCACTTCTATAGAAGAAGGTCTGGATGAAAGGAAATATGATAAGGATAAGCAGGCTGAGGATGAAAAAGAAGAAGCTATTGAAGTTGAAAGAGTAAAGTCAAGCGCTTTGGCTGAAATAGACGAGGAAGATAAAGACGACGAAGATATTAAAGCAAAAAAGATTGCAATTAAAGCCGGCATTAAACTTAAAGAAGACGAAGTAACCGGTGAAAAAGCTAAAAGAGCAACAATTAAATCGCCAAAAACTTTAATTAAAAAGGCTCCGGGAACAAAAAAATTATAACAACAATTTTAATAAAAATTTAAAATGGCAAATATTACAGCAACAGATGTTAACAAGCTAAGACAAATGAGCGGTGCCGGTATGATGGACTGCAAGAAAGCGCTTGTTGAATCTGACGGTGATTTTGATAAGGCAATAGATTATCTGAGAAAAAAAGGACAAAAAGTAGCAAGTAAACGCAGTGACAGATCAGCTAATGAAGGCATGGTGTTTGCAAAAACTTCAGCTGACAATAAAAAAGCAATTGCAGTGATGATCAGTTGCGAAACTGACTTTGTTGCAAAGAGTGCAGATTTTGTAAAATTTGCAAATGATGTTGCTGATTTTGCTATCACCAATACTCCTGCAACACTTGAAGATCTTGTGAATGCTGATTTAAACGGCAGAAAAGTTGCAGAAAACCTTTTGGATCTTATCGGAAAAACCGGTGAAAAAATGGAAATTGCTTCTTATGAATTAATAGAAGCTGCCATTACATTTGCATACAATCACCCTGGCAACAGGCTTGGAACAATCATAGGTTTCAATAAAAATGATGTGGCAAATATTGACCAGTTAGGGAAAGAAATTGCAATGCAAATTGCAGCTATGGATCCATTAGCTATTGATAAGGATGATGTAGATCAGAAAATGATTGAAAAAGAAATCGAAATTGGCAAAGAACAGGCGCGTCAGGAAGGAAAACCTGAAGATATGCTTGAAAAAATTGCTTTGGGTAAATTAAATAAATTTTACAAAGACAGAACACTCCTTAACCAGGAGTTTGTAAGAGATACAAAGAAGACCGTGAGACAATATATAGCCGAAGCTGACAAAGACTTAAAGGTTACAGCTTTCAGACGTCTTATGATCGGCGGATAACAAAGTTAATAATTAGTACTTAAAAAGAGAGGATGTGAGTTCTCTCTTTTTTTTTGTTACAGATTAAAAGTGTAGGAAGGGAAGAAGGATTTTCATCCTTAGAGGAATTTATTATAAGAATTGCAGTTAGGTGTACTCCAGCGCCATTGTTTCTCCATTCAGTACCATCAGACCTCCCATTGCCAGAGCATGCATTTCATCTTCTCCGGGATAGATGTGTACAGGAGCAATCTTTTGTACCCTTTCGATAATCTGGTTAACAAACCAATTACTATGAGCGATGCCTCCTGTAATAAGAATGGCATCAACTTCAAATTTTAATACTGCACTCATGGCGCCAATTTCTTTGGAGACCTGATAAGCCATAGCCTCATAAATTAATTTAGCATCGGCATCGCCATTCATCATTCTTTGTTCCACATCGCAGGCGTTGTTTGTTCCAAGATAGGCTACCATTCCGCCTTCACCTTTAATGATTTTCATTACCTGATCAAGAGTATATTTTCCGCTGAAACATAATCTGGCAAAAGGGCCCATAGGTAGTGTGCCGCTGCGTTCAGGAGAAAATGGCCCATCACCATCCAACCCCTGGTTTACATCAATGACTTTTCCCTTTTTGTGTGCTCCAACTGTAATGCCTCCTCCAAGATGAACCACTATCAGATTGATGTCTTCATATTTTTGAAGAATAGATTTTGCATGAGCGCGTGCAACTGCCTTTTGATTTAATGCATGAAAAATTGAAACTCTTTTGAAAAGCGGATGTCCTGAAATCCTTGCCAGATCTTCGAATTCATCTACCACGACAGGGTCAACAATAAAGGCTCTGGCATCAGGAAATGAACTTGCCAGGTCATCAGCAATCAAACCACCCAGATTACTTGCATGTTCACCATAAGCACATCCCAAAAGATCTTGTTTGAGTTTATCATTTACTGCATAAACGCCGGATGGAATTGGTTTTACAACACCACCACGCCCAACAACTGCAGCAATTTGATCGAGATCAATTTCAGTTTTTTTTAATTCTTCAAGAATGATATCATTCCTGAACTGATATTGATCAACGACCTTTTTAAATTTTTTCAGGTCCTCTGAATTATGTGTAATATTTTTTGTAAAGACAGGCTTGTTGTTCTGGAAGACTGCAATTTTTGTGGAAGTAGACCCAGGGTTTATGGCGAGTATTAAAAAATTATCTGTCATATCTCTCTAATAATTAAAGGTGGCACGATTGAAAACAAATCACTGATTTCTTTTTCAAAGTCATCTTTATAAAAAAACTTATAGTTGTCAAAATTATAAAAAAACCTGAAAGTATTCAGGGTAAAATAAAAATTGCTGAAATAGGTAAACAAAAGTATGGTAATAATTGTAATTTTGCACGAATTGGATTAATAAATTTTATTATGCAACTACAACCAGCCTATAAGCCAAAGAACCATATCCGGATAGTGACAGCAGCTTCATTGTTTGACGGACACGATGCTTCGATCAATGTTATGCGGAGGATCATTCAGTCAACAGGCGCTGAAGTAATACACCTGGGACATAATCGCTCCGTGCAGGAAATTGTTGATTGTGCAATCCAGGAGGATGTTCAATCCATTGCGGTGACTTCCTATCAGGGAGGGCATATTGAATTCTTTAAATACATGTACGACCTGTTGAAAGAGAACAACAGTACGCACATAAAGATTTTTGGTGGTGGAGGTGGTGTAATCCTTCCTGAAGAAATTGATGAGTTACATGCTTATGGTATCACACGTATTTATTCTCCTGATGATGGCCGGTCAATGGGGTTACAGGGGATGATCAATGATGTGATTGAAAAATCTGATTTTCCCTGTGGGAAAAATGTAAAAGTTGACATTGCAGAAATTGAAAACAAGGATTACAAAGCTATTGCTAAATTGATCTCTGCTGTTGAAAATTTCACTGAGGATGTTGGTGAAACCATTGCTCAGATCAATGAAATTGCCAAGGGCAGGACCATTCCGGTAATTGGTATTACCGGCACAGGTGGTTCAGGAAAATCTTCTCTTGAAGATGAATTCGTAAGAAGATTTCTTAAGGATTTCCCTGACAAAACCATGGCTATTGTTTGTGTGGACCCTTCAAAACGCAAGAGCAGTGGTGCATTGCTGGGCGACAGAATAAGAATGAATGCCATCAGCAATCCCAGAGTGTATGTGCGCTCCATGGCAACACGGCAATTAAACCTGGCGCTTTCAAAGCACATTCAGGATGCTCTGAATATCCTGAAGGTGGCAAACTTTGACCTCATTATTCTCGAAACTTCCGGTATCGGACAGTCGGATACCGAAATTATAGATCACAGCAATCTTACGCTTTATGTGATGACGCCTGAATATGGCGCTGCCACCCAGCTTGAGAAAATTGACATGCTTGATTTTGCTGATATTATTGCCATCAACAAATTTGATAAACGTGGTGGTGTGGATGCTTTGAGGGATGTGAAAAAACAATACCAACGCAACCATCAGTTGTTTGATACGGACACTGAAAAAATGCCTGTATTTGGCACTATAGCTTCACAATTTAATAATCCCGGCGTCAATTTGCTTTACAGAAAAATCATCGAAAAGATTGATGAGAAAATGAATCTTAACTGGGAAACAAAAAAAATTCTTGATTCAGAAACCCCGGATAAAATTTTTATCATTCCTCCTCACCGTACGCGCTATCTTTCTGAAATTGCTGATACCGTAAGGAAATACAACAAGTGGGCAGACGACCAATCGGAGACTGCACAAAAACTTTACAGCCTGAAAAAAACAATTGATGAACTCAAGTTGGAAAACAAAGCTGACAGTAAAGAAATGGTTGCGTCACTTGAAAATCTTTACCAGGAAATCAATCATAACCTTGAAGAACCAAACAGAAAAATACTCGAAACATGGGAAAAGAAAGTTGATTGCTACAAGCAGGAATACTATTCTTTTAAAGTAAGAGAGAAGGAAATAAAAATAAAGACACATACAGAGACTCTTTCACATTTGCAGATTCCAAAGATTTCGACACCTAAATACAAAGGATGGGGAGATATTCTGAAATGGAATCTTAAAGAAAATGTACCCGGAGAATTTCCTTATGTTGCCGGTGTGTTTCCTTTCAAACGTGAAGGAGAAGATCCCACCCGTATGTTTGCCGGAGAAGGAGGACCTGAGCGTACCAACAAGCGTTTTCATTACGTTTCAAAAGGACTTCCTGCCAAGCGACTTTCAACAGCTTTTGATTCGGTTACACTTTATGGCAACGACCCCGGTCTTCGTGCCGACATCTATGGAAAGATTGGTAATTCGGGCGTTTCGATATGTTGCCTTGATGATGCAAAGAAGTTATATTCGGGCTTCAATCTTGCCGATCCTATGACTTCCGTTTCCATGACTATAAATGGCCCGGCCCCCATGATGGTTGGATATTTTATGAATACTGCCATTGATCAGCAATGCGAAATCTATATCAAACAGCATGGCCTGGTTGATGAGGTGAAGAATAAAATTGAAGCATTTTACAAAGAAAAAGGAACTATACGCCCAAGCTATCAGGGAGAACTTCCCGAAGGCAACGATGGTCTTGGATTAATGCTGCTTGGGACAACCGGTGACAAGGTACTGCCTAAAGAAGTTTATGAAAAAATAAAAGCGAATACCATCAGTTGTGTCCGGGGAACTATACAGGCTGACATTCTGAAAGAAGATCAGGGGCAGAATACATGTATATTTTCCACTGATTTTTCTTTAAAATTAATGGGAGATGTGCAGGAGTATTTTATCAATAACAATATCCGAAACTTCTATTCTGTTTCCATTTCAGGTTATCATATTGCTGAGGCCGGTGCAAATCCTTTATCACAGCTTGCATTCACGCTTTCCAACGGTTTTACATACGTGGAATATTACCTTTCAAGAGGAATGGATATTAATAAATTTGCTCCTAATTTGTCCTTCTTTTTCTCTAATGGAATTGACATCGAATTTTCGGTGATTGGCCGCGTTGCCCGCAGTATCTGGGCAAAAGCCATGAAGAATATGTACAAAGGAAATTCTCGTTCACAGCAGTTGAAATATCATATTCAAACCAGCGGACGTTCTTTGCATGCCCAGGAAATTGGCTTTAATGATATACGTACTACGTTGCAGGCGCTGTATGCCATTTATGACAACTGCAATTCTCTTCACACGAATGCTTACGATGAAGCCATCACTACTCCCACCGAAGAAAGTGTGCGCAGGGCCATGGCAATTCAAATGATCATCAATCATGAGCTTGGATTGGCAAAAAATCAAAATCCGAACCAGGGATCATTTATTATTGAAGAGCTGACAGAACTCGTTGAAGAAGCTGTGATGGCAGAATTCGACAGACTGACCGAAAGGGGAGGGGTTCTTGGAGCTATGGAAACATGCTACCAACGCAGCAAGATTCAGGAAGAATCTCTTTATTACGAAACGTTGAAACATACAGGAGAACTCCCGATAATGGGTGTGAACACATTTTTATCATCTCAGGGTTCGCCGACGATTATTCCCGGCGAAGTGATCCGTGCTACTGAAGAAGAAAAAAGATACCAGATTGAAATGTTGGAACAGCTTCACAAAACCCATGCAGACGGTGTACCCACGCTGCTTGAAAATCTTCAGCATGCTGCTGTAAAGAACATGAATATGTTTAACGAGTTGATGGAAATAACCAAATATTGCTCCATAGGACAGATCACCGATGCTTTGTATAATGTCGGAGGGCAGTATCGCCGCAACATGTAAGAAATGTTCGTGGTTTGTGGTTTGTAGTTTGTTGTTTCGGGTTCTGTTAAAGTTTCAGGTTTCTATTCAATGACAATTGACCAATGACCAATGACCAATGACTAATGACCATCAATGACTAATGACCAATGACTAATGACTTCTGACTATTGACCAATGACCAATGACCTGATCACCATCACCGGCTGTGGCTCAATTTCACCCCTGGGTTTTCAGCGGGATGCTATCTTTGCAAAGTATCTCTCAAATGAAAATTGTCTTGTTGAAAAATATTTCAACGGGAAGAAATATGCTGTAGGATGTATTTCCAAAAATGCAGAAGAACAACTTTCCAACCTGATCATTGATAATCCCAAATACAAAAGGTTAGACAGAACCATATTGATGGCCATTCATGCTGCCGGACTTGCTTTTTCTGAATCAAACAGGAGAGGTTATGCAGGAAAAATAACGGGAGTGAATCTTGGCTCTTCTCGTGGATCCACCGCATTGTTTGAGCAGTTACATGAAGAATTCCTGAACGATAATTCAAAAAGGACATCACCTTATGCATCTCCACTGACGACGCTTGGATTTGTTTCGAATCAGGTAGCTGCTCATCTGAATATTGCCGGACCGGTTATTGACACTTCTGTAACTTGTTCCACCGGTATCCAGGCCATTTGCAATGCTATTGCATGGATCAAAGCGGGAATGGCAGATCGTTTTCTTGCGGGAGGAACTGAAGCTCCACTTACAAATTTTACATTGGCGCAGGTTGAAGCACTGGGAATTTATTCAGATTTACTTGCCATAGAATATCCTTGTACGCCCCTCTCATCCGTGAATGAAGGTCTGAACACTTTTGTCCTTGGCGAAGGTGCTGCTGTTTTTGCAATCGAGAAAATGAAGATGCAGGAACTAAAGGAAAAACAACCGCTGTGTATCATTGAATCTGTTGGGTTTTCATTTGAAAAGCCTGTCAGCCTGACGGGCATTGCTGAAGATGGTTCATTGCTTGCTGCATCTATGAAGATGGCAATGGAAAATATGATCACCGATAATGATATTGATCTCGTGTTGCTCCATTGTCCGGGTACTGCAAAGGGTGATCGTGCAGAGATGAATGCAGTGAAAGAGGTTTTCAGAAATGTTGTTCCAAATCTTTTCTCAAACAAGTGGAAGATAGGGCACACTTATGCAGCATCAGCGGCACTCAGCCTGGAGCTTGCTTTGCTTTGCCTGCAAAACAACTTCTCTCCTGATTTCCCATACAAAGCAATAGTAAATAACCATCCAAAAAACATTCGTAAAGTGATGATCAATGCTACGGGATTTGGCGGCAATGCAACCTCTATTATTGTTTCGAATCCGGGGTTAATTGAATAACCTTGCTGGCCGGTGAAGATGGTGTAATTGGCACATTACATTTTCCATAGACTTTGATGCTAAATTTGAATGGTTATGCTTACCAATTCACTATTCCTGCCAATTTTGCTCACCAGTTGTTAAGTTCAGGCCAATTCAGGTCATTAAGTTTCTCAACAATGTCTCTGTTCAAAATTATTGGATTATAAATTTCAGAAGAGTTATGAATTAGTTTGTGATCATTAACAATTTTCAAGTCATTCCTGGGAATAAATATTTTAATAATTCCAAAGATTTTTATTCCTAAACCATTATCA
>Ga0209697_10002806_pt1 | contig 24418 bp, 10 predicted proteins | sample AliMusrvi5mmetaG_FD_184115 | JGI IMG/M metagenome (GOLD analysis project Ga0209697, IMG submission 184115) | Freshwater lake bacterial and archeal communities from Alinen Mustajarvi, Finland, to study Microbial Dark Matter (Phase II) - Alinen... | ecosystem: Environmental > Aquatic > Freshwater...
ATCCCGCAGTATTCAATCCGCCCCCATCCACATTGAGGCTGCCAGCCCCATACAATTGCAGACATCGTATATAAATTCCGCCCCCCGAACCGCAGGCCTGGCCGCCATGACCAACACATAATCCACCCTGCGCCTGAAGCTGGCCGTCAACGGTGACGTTCGCATTGGACGTATCAATCCAGATCAGCCCACCGCCACGCCCGCCATAGTTGCCCGGATTCTGGCCATTGATACCCGATCCACCGCTCCCAGGATAAAACGGCGGAGCATTAGACAAGCCGTAGGTGCTTCCGCTGATACTTGGACTGTTTGAGGCGCCGCGTCCACCATACCCGCCACCCGCGGAAACAGAAGAGGACACATATAATCCGCCACCGGGTCCAAATCCATTCGTTTGCGGGCCTTCTCCGGAGTTGGAATAGCCCCCGAAAAACCCAGACGCGTTGGCGTTGATCAATCCGTTGGTTGCCACCGTCAGGCCATTGACCACCAGCATCTTCACAGACCCGCCGTTGGTAGGGCTCGAATACACATAATTAACACCTCCGGAGGCAACAAGCATGCTTCCAGTCACTGTCAGCAAGGCACCATATTCAGGATATGACGCATTCGTGGGGCCCGCAAACAGGTAGAGTGAGCCATTGTTCGTGAGCAGGACCGAGCCGGCCGTAAGCGAGAAATTCGAGGGGGTAAACGCGCCACCTGTAGGAAGATAACCGATCACCCCGCCATACGAGGCTTGGTTCACCGACAAAGCTCCCTGATTTACCTGAATACTACCTGCTGAAAGGGTCGCCTGCGGCGTGTACATCGCCACCATTGCAATATTCCCCGCCGCACCAGCACCGATGACTCTCACCGTCCCAGTCACGCTAAATGAAGAATTCGCAAAAGTCGAAACCGAGCCGTTGCTCACCACCAGATCGCCTCCAACCGTGAGCGTCGAATTCGTCAGCGTGACCCCTGAAAAACTTCCCACCGTGGTCAGATTACTCACAACATTGAGCGTGAAATTGGTCGGGAACGCATACCAACCAGTAATGGTTAGATTGGTCGGCGACCAGGATGTAAATGAATTATCACCGATGACCGGTGATCCACCCGCCAGGTTTGTATACGTAACCGGGTAGAAACTGGTATCTGGGAAATAGAGTGAACCCGGTGCCCCCCGCCAGTAACCGTAGCCCCAGGCAGAGAAGGTCACTGTGGGCTTCGGCGTGACTGATTGCTGCGCCGTCGTATCATAGACAACCGCAATCCGTCCGCCACCACCCGTTCCACCCCCATTGGACGTAGTAACTCCAGGCCCACCGTCTGCGGTTATGGAACCTATCCCGCGAAACTGATTACAGGAAATGTAAATTCCACCACCCGAACCCGCCCCGGCGCCTCCATGATTGATGTAAGCGCCACCTATGGCGGATATGCTCCCGTCGACCTGCACCTGTCCAGACGCGGCAATCCGGATCAATCCCCCGCCGAAACCGCCAAATACCGTGGTGCCATTGTTCCAGTTTCCTCCGCCACCGCTGCCCGGCAGCATCGGCGCACTCGCCGATCCATACGTACCGCCGCCCAGCGGCGTCCCGGCACTGGACGTGCCACCCGGTCCACCCGACCCACCGTACCCGCCGCCAGCGGCATTGCCACCACTGGAACCGCAGACACCCCCCCCGCCCGGTCCGAATCCATTGGACGTCCCCATTGACGTGGCGGCGAATCCACCCCGATAGCCCGCTAAGTCCGCCTGGATCAAACCACTTGTACCCACCGTCAGGTTGGAGCAGACTATATACACACAAGCATCAATCTGCCACCCGTCCGATCCATTGGTATCGGTATTGAATCCGTTGTTCTTGATCGTGCCGGACTTGTATACAAAGACGTTGGTAGCGTAAATAATGTTCGTGGCCGAGCCGACAAAGTTCGTCACCAGCAGCGTGGCATTAGTAATCGTCAGGGAGGCCAGTTTCGCGGTGGCGTTGGTCAAAAGTACCGAGTTGTTCGTGATAGCAACATCATCGCCATCCGCCGGAACCGTGTTAGCACTCCAATTGCCAGACGTAAACCAATCTCCCCCCGCCGCCCCTTTCCAGGTATTCGCGCCATGGATGTTTGCCGGAAAAAAGGTCCCCACGAACAATACACAACAGAACACGAATACAAATCGTTGCATATCAAACCCCCTAATGAGTTTCACCAAGAAAGGTCCGCCCCCAGAAACAGCTTTAACATATTTAACGATATTACAAAAAAACGGTCTCATTAACCTTCACGATATTACCAAATGATAGGATTATATCACCAGATGCCTTATTTCAATTCCGGACTCCAGCTCCAGGATTACCGAATGATTGCCTGAGCCGGTACCGGTGGCAGATTGGGATACACCCACTCCGAAATCTCGATCTGGTGTTTCCCTTCCGTCACCCCAAACGCCATCGCAAGTTGCGGGGTGGAAGTACCATTCGAGATCGCATGGTCGTCGGCAAAGGCGGCATACCAGCGGACCCCATCCATATGATACATCGGACGGATAATCGCTTCAGGCCAGGTGCAAACCAGCGAACGGGTGGCGCCTTCGACCGTACCGGTGATTTTGTCCCTGGCAAAGGTCAGGTCGAACGGACCAAGGCCGCGCACCGCAACGTTCCCAACCGCAAGCCGGCAATACGTCCGGTCGAGCGCCACCAACCGGATGGCTTTCGGCGTAATGTGAACAGCCGCCTTGCGGGCCTCAATGAGCACCTCGCCGTCCTTGACAATCAACGGCGTGGCCTGATCGATATCAACCAGGTATTCGGTGCCGGATTGAGTCTCGCTGGTTTTATCCACGCCCTTGCGAACGCCCGGCGACAACACTTCGTAATGGGACATCGTCGGCCGGTAAGTGACCGTGACCGGTGGCGCCACCGGCTTGCTGACGATCTTCTTCAGGTCGGCCAGTTTAATGGTCCGTTCAATCGGTGCCGTGCCTTCTATCACGAACCCCTTGTAACCAACCTTGCCCGCCCCGCCGGCCAAAACCAGCGTGACGGCGTCCTTGCCAAGCCGGACACTGCCGGCACATCCTTCGAAGACCACCGTTCCGTCATCAAATGCCATTGGAGAAGGCGACAGGAAGGCATAATCCATTCCTTCACCCGTTACGATTTTCATGGCGCCGGATTTCAGGCCCGTAACTTTCGGCACTTGCTCCCCTTCCCCCCGCGGATAGGCCACCCAGAAGTATTCCTCGCCCGGCGACTTCGCGATGCGCATCACGACATGCTGTTCGGATATGCTAGACCCACTGGCATTTGTAAACGGCTGTCCATTACCCTGGACCCAGTTCCGGGAAGTAGGCTTATCCGTAAAGCCCACCGGCGCCGTGCCACCCCACGAACCCACGCCCATATTCTGCTCCATCATGTCAGCCTGAACCGGCTTGGACTGAGCGAACAGGACATCCAGCTTGGTCGGCCACTCGGTGTCCACGGCCACATGCGAGCCGTCGAACCGGATATCCGTTTTCCGTCCGAGCAGATCAAGATACAACCAGGACGCCAACGGAGCTGGCTGCCCGAAATTTGCCAACGAGGTGTCGCGCGAGGTGTCGCGGAAAACAAAATAATTAGGCGCTTTTCCGGTGGCACCTTTCATAAACAACACCTGCCGGTCCCAGACGAACGGAACGGGTTTCTGGTCAAGACCGGGCGCCAGGGGGCGGACATTACCGGTGCCGACATTCAACCCCTGTGCCTTGATGAATTCCGGTTTGGCGCCGGGACTGAAATACCAGTCCGGAAAGCCGATGGATGACCAGGCATAATCCACGGTCGGTCCGAAGGCGTGGTCAAGGATGTTGGCGTCCGTCCAGGCATGGACAAGACGGTTCGACGGGCTGCCAAAGCGGATCAGGTTGCAGATATCGAATTCCTTGCTGGCGCTGGAACCGTATTGGAACGGCTGAAACGGCAGGAGCGAGGCGCCTTTGCTGTTCAGAACGCAATGGCCCTGATCCTCAGGCCAGTGACTCCAGTTATAGCCGCTACGGAAAAACATATAGGTTTCGTCCGGTCCCTGGTGCGCACGGAAAATCACGCCCACACCGGGATAGATTTCGCTCTTGAGGGCCGGTTCCCTAGGCTGAACCCAGGGGCGTTCAAGCATCGAAGTGATGTCGCGGGTACCGGTGCCATTCGCGATCCAGGCCCACCGAAGATTGGCCGCAAGTTCGGGGTACTTCTCCAGAAGAACACCCGAGGCTTCCATGTAATGGCCGCTGTGGCTGGGCATGCTGTTGGCCATTCCGGGCACCATGCGCGATTGCCAGCGATTGTCAAAGGGGGTCAGGAGGTTCATGTAATAACGCCAGTCCTGACTGGCGTAGTCAAGCAATTGACCGGCCTCCGGCGCGCCGGCAGCCTGAACCCCCATGATCCCATGATTGACCCGCGCAAACCCGTGCATGTGATAGGCGCCACCATATTCAAACCAGCCCCCGCCGGGAGCAATGTTGATTCCCGTCTTGTACGTCAAATAAGCCGCGGCATGCCGCAGCCACGCCGCATACATCGGGTGGTCAGGCAGCAACGCCACGAAATCGCTCATGGCGGAGGAGACGGCCAGCCCCATATTAGGCGGACCGGTGTGCGTGCCGCAGCCATAACTGATCGTGTCGCCTTCCATATAGAGATAGGTGATCAACGCCAGTTTGGCGCGGAGGTAATCGCGGTCAGCCACGCTCAGGCCCTGCGAAGCGAGAACATCGTCCGCCAGCGCCGCCTGAAGACAGGAGGAGCCGCTCATGGAGTGATGCCCGACTGTCGGCGTGGAAAGCAGGTACGCCGTCTTGCCATCCAACTGCCGACGCAGCATATCGGCCCGTTTCTTATCGCTATTGCCCGTCGCCACATACAAATCCGCCACATTGCCTAACATCGTCTGCTCGCCGCCAAGGTGAGAAATAGGAGACTGACTGGCGGCTTCCCGCATTTTCGCCATCTGGTCGGGCTTGAGGAACACACGCGGGTAAGAGGGCTTGCTGTCATTCCATTCGAGTTGGTAGTCCTTGTACCGGTCAAGGCTGATGATCCCGTACAAAATTCGCGCCGCCGTCAATGGACCCCGTGGCCCTCCCTCTCGCGCCAGTGCAAGACCTCGCGTAGACGGATGCGCCAGCACCAAACCCCAGACCCGGCGACCATACGTCACCGGCAATTCATTCTCATGTTCCAGGCACGAGAACGGCGACGTCTCCGAGGTCACCTCGAGCAACCACGAGGCATGGCGGAGCGTCATCGGCAGATGCAGCTTGATCTGCTTACTGTCCGCCGTATGAATCTCCACGCCGGTAGCACGGCGCCAATCGCCTTTGTTGAGAGGAACAAACCCCACCACCGGATACGCATTGGCATGGGCGGCACGATCGGCGGAATTGAACACACCCAACAACGTTCGCGGTGAAAACCAGGCGCTGTCAGGAATGAGGAGCCAGGCCGGTTGAATCGGATCCGGCGTGGCACCCAGGGTCGTGATGGCCGCGATGGCGTCGCGTTCCCCTCCGTTGCCGCTCGACGCGGAAGCCACTTCAATCATGTCGGGAGCCCAGCCGGTCGTGAGCGATAATTCCCAGTAATCCCTGCCATCCAACTCCTGCGCATCAAATTCCTCGCGCACCTTCGCAACGGGAACCCGGTCGATGACCTGAATCGTGGCCCGATAATAACCGCCCTTGGCAAAGGTCAGTTCATAACAGTATTCGGCATAGACCGGCCCCTCGGCGATCAGTTCGAACTTGACGGCCGAGACCCATCGGGACGTGAGAATCCGTCCGGAACCCAACCACGCCCCGGCGCCGCTCCGGAATCCCTGGATCGGCGCAGGAATCGAGCTGGCGGGCACGGGCTTGGCAAATTTCTGATGGGTCAACGCGGGCAGGCGAAGACCGAACAGATTGTTTTCCAGAACAACCTCATCGTTCCCGCGTGTCACCTTGACCGCCCCCGGTGCGCCGGGGCCGGAGGCATCATCCCGCAACCGGTATGTCACATTGGAATTGGCGGGAAGTTCCGCCACAAAACTGACTCGGGACAACCCATTCGAGTCCGGCTTCGAAACCTGTAGTGGAACGGGTTGGCCATCCGGGCCTTCCAAACTCAATCGCCCGGCCCCCGACTGCGGTACGGACATCCGGTAGGTGACCAGATCGGGTGCGAACCCCCGGGCCGTATAATCCTTAAGGACAATGGCTTTTTCACTGGCGACCACTGACCCGGCCACCAGAATCACGCCGGCAAGGCCGGCCCGGAAAGTTGTATAGGTATTCATGTTGCGAATGTAGCCGATCCGGCGCAGCACACGCCTTAACAATCTCACGATATATTAGGATGATCTCACCACGAGCGGGCGCATGTTCCGTATAGGACAAATACGTATCGTAATCGTAGTCGCATCATTAGCATCCCTCGGAAATCGTAATCTTAATCATAATCTTAATCCCCAGAGATTACGATTACGATTAAGATTAAGATTAAAATAAACCCCTACAGAGGTTATATGTGTACACCACGAGATAAGCTCATCCTGGCTGATTGACAACCTGAACGCGGCAATGATATTTCACTTGCACATATGAACACCCCTCTCCTGATCATGGGCAAACGCATCGAGGTGGACGCTTCCCCGGTTATCTGGGACCGGCCGTTCGCGTCGAAAACGCTGACTGAACACTGGGACGCCCGCGGCGGCGAATGGGAGGTCGACGGCGACGCCCTGCTGGGAAAGAGCCGGACCCCGAACGCCTTTCTCTTCTCACGGTCACGTTTCCCCGGCAATGTGCTGCTGGACTTTTACGGTCAGACAGTGCTGCCTTCCACACATGATCTCGATTTCATGTGGAACACGGACTGGGATGAGCCCACCCAAACCAGAACCACAGGGTATGTCTGCGGCATCCAGGGTTGGTGGCATGGCAAACTCGGCATCGAGCGGCCCAACAGCCTGTTTGGCGGCATGGTCCCCTGCCCCTGGTTCCAGCCCGGGACGGAATACCATATCCAGGCAGGCAGCATCGACGGGCATTGTTTTGTGTTTGTGAACGACGCGTTGAAGTTCGAGGCCATCGATCCCGCACCGGTGGATTCCCACCGTTTCAGCCGCGTGGGTTTCGAGGTCTACCAAAGCGTGATACGCATCCGCGCCCTGACCATCCGGCAAATTGCCTGGACCCCCGACCCCAGCACCTACCCGGACGAGTTCTAACTCCCCGGAGCCCCATCATTGCAGTTCTCCAATGGCCTCCAGAGGGCGCATGTTAGTACCAAGAGAAGAGTTTGAACAGAAGACCACAAAGATCGCCAAGAATAAGAATTCTTATTACCGCCGGAGGCGGAAATAACAATCCCTTTGCGGGCTTCGTGCTCTTCTGTTCAAATTCTTAAAGCTTTTGATTTCAGCATTATCCCGCCTATCCTGTACAACGATGTTCATTTATTCCGCGGACCGAGAAGGCTCTCTTCCGTGAATTGGACCGGCAGGATCGCCGGCTGTTCGTACCACGGCGGCCCGAAATACGTGGACCACCATTGTCCTCCGTCGTCCTGGAAAAAGGTGTTGTGCCCGCCGCAGGGAATGGCTTCGGTGCGGGCGCTGTAGGGCCCCAGGAGGTGGCGGGAGGTGGCCATCATGCAACTGTAGCGGCCTTCATATTGTTCGGCGCAACTGAGATAATAGCGACCGTTCGCCTTGAACAGGAACACCCCTTCAAACCCGACATGCTCAAACGAGTCGCTCCCGAAAAGGCCGGCACACAAGTCGGAATGATGTTTCTGATCAGGGTCTGCAACCATTGTTTTCAAGACGTGGACCGGCCCGGCGAGCCCACGCCGGTCCGGATTCAGCGGGGCGATTCTGCCGCTGTGCCAGAGGAAATACAACGTACCATCGTCATCCTCAAACAGCGATGCGTCAATTTCGTCACCGAGACGTTCGCCCGGATGCATGTCTTCATAAGGGCCTTCGGGCTTGCCGGTCGTACTTCTCAGCAGACCGCAACCCGATGTTTTCGCCGTGCCATCCCACCCCGGCAGGCTGTACGTCAGCCAGAACGCCCCTTGCTTATAGTGAATTTCCGGCGCCCATAGCGGCTTTTGCGCCTCCAAGTATCTGGCATGCCACGGGCTCTCACCGTAGCGCCAGACCGTGCCGAGCGGTTCCCATGTCTTAAGATCCTTGGACCTCCACACACGGATACCGTGTTCGTTATTGCAGGTCCAGAACGGCTCACTGGTACCAGTCAAATAAAAGGTCCCGTCCGGTCCGCGGCAGATCGAGGGATCGCGCAACCGCGTATCAATAAGTTTTCGTAGCGACGGGATGGGTGGGGGTGCGTTCATGTCGTGATAATATTATGCTACAAGATGATGATATATTTATGGTGAAGAAAATGCCGATACTGTAGCTTGACACTTCATCTTTATCAAGAGGAGCGATTATGTCTGATAAGCAGAATCAACCGGCTGTGACCAAAGCCTTGCGCTATGCCCAACCGAACCGCGGAATGCTCAGCGAACTTCCCGAAGAGCGGATGACGGAACGTCACCTGCGCGTCAAATGCGATCCTGTCTGGCGTTGCGGCACCAATAACTTTGAGCGCGAAGGCTCCGTCCTCGACTGGCGCAAGGGCCTGCCCATCGGCAACGGCGATTTCGGCGCCGCCATCCATGGCTACCCGGACAACTACACGTTCCACATCGCCAAAAACGATGTCTGGTGGGATAACCTCGCCGGCGTCGATCCGTATCCCTCCATGAGTTTCGCCGAACTCCGCCAGCGTGTGGCCGCCGGCGATGCGGGCGTCAAACATGACGTCCGGCAGACGGCGGAAACCGGTGTCAAACCCGAACCCGTCCCGACCTCCTGCGCCCGGCTCACCTTGCAGGTCTGCCGCGCCGGCACGTTCTATAATGTGAAGGAGTACCTCAACATGATGAACGCCTCGGCCTCCACCGAGTTCTGCGTCTCGCAGAACGGCGTGGACGGCGGCGCCTTCTGGATCCAGTCCATCGTTTCCAGGCTTGAGGAAGTGCTCCTGATCAAGCTGCGCCCGGCGGGCAGAAACATGGGCCGGTTGCGCTTTGAATTATCCCGTGATGCAATGGAGTTGAACGACCGCGCCCGGGCCCATGGCTGGCAGACCGAGACCCAACTCGACACCCAGTTTGTACCCAAGGCGGAGACCGATGGACGGCTTTCCTGGTTCACCATGCCGCTCTCCGGCGGCGACCATTACACCGTCATGATTGGCAGCGATATCCAGAACCTGAAGGTGGAGGTGGCCGGACCGGATCTCATCGGCCACGCCCGGCCCCAGGACGGGGAACTGGCGCTCTACCTGACCGTGGTCAGCAGTCATGACGCCCCCGACACCGTGGCCGAAGCGCGCAAACGCATCGAGCGCGCCCTGGTAATCGGTTCCGGTACCATCTGGGGCGAACATAGCAGTTGGTGGGATCGCTACTGGAAACGGTCATGGGTCTCACTGCCCAAAAACATGTCCGAACGCTCCTGGTACTGGGGGCTTTACAAGGCGGGCTCCGCACGCCGGCCCGGCAAAATCTGTCCGGGCTACGGCGCGCCGTGGCGTGCAGGCAATTTCCTGAATTGGGGCAGCTTTACCCTCGGCTACGAAGAAACCAAATACAACCTCGGCCTGCTGCCAACCAACCACGCCGAATTGCTCGAACCGTGGATTGCCGTCGTGCGCCGCACCCTCGAAAAGGCACGCCCCTCTTCGCTGCGTTTCTACGGCATGCCGGGCGGCGTCCCTTTCGGGATGAGCTGGACCGGAGAACCGGTATCCCATGTCGGCTTCTACAATTCCACCCCCATGTGCGTCTACACCTCAGGAGAAGCTGTGAAATGTGCATGGGATTACTATGCCTTCACCGGCGACCTCGACTTTCTACGTCGCATCGGCTATCCGCTCCTGAAAGAGGTGGCCCAGTTTTACCGGGCTTATCTGATGGAGGATGACACCGGTTGCCTGGCGATCTTTCCTTCCCGCTACAATGAGCATGACTCCTGGTGCGAGGCGCTTGATGACTTTATGTGTAACGGGGTCCTGGATCTCGTTATGTTCCGGCAGGTCTTGCGGAATGCGTCGGCCGCCGCCACCCTCCTTGGCGTGGATGCTGAACTCGCGGCAGAATGGTCCGCAGCACGAAACCGCATGGCCACCTACCCCGCCTGGCCGGACGATACCTGGAAACCGTCAGAGGATTATATTGATCGTGGGCCTTTCCTGATGCTCGGACGCCCCGAACTCTTTGAACTCTGGCCCGTAACCGTCGGCGAGGAGATCGACGCCTGGCATGGCTCGGAGGAGGAACGCCGCCAGGCACGGGCGACCTACCAGAAGTGGCTGGGCCATCACCCCTTGAATACATGGGACCGGTGCTTCCCCTTTCTCGCCGCCGCACGCATGGGGGATCGCGACTTTGCCGCCAAGATTCTGGCTTATCTGCAAACGATCCCGGAAGCAGGCAACATCGAACGGTCCGATCCACCTGACGTCAGCGGTGATAAGGACGGACATTCCGGTTTTGTCGTTGATGCCGGCTCCGCCTTCCCGTCAGAAGTGGTGACGGAATTCCTGCTCCAATCCCATGCCGGCGACATCCGCCTGTTTCCCGCCGCGCCGCTCACCGGGCACTACGCCTTCCATTCGCTCCGCGCCCGGGGAGCATTCCTGGTCAGCAGCGAGTTCCGTGACGGGAAAGTCCCCTATGCGCTGATTCAGAGCCTGCGCGGCAACCCTTGCCGGATCGCCAACCCGTTTGGCCAAACAGCGGTTCGGGTCCGCGACATGGATACCGGCAAGATTGTTCTGGAACAAAATGCGGGGGTGGATACCATCCTTGAGTTTCCGACGGAAACGGCTCACGTCGTGGTTCTGGAGGCGGTCGAGTGCCCGCTGGAACAAGTGCCGGTCATTACCCTGAAGTAACGGAGGAACAGTCATGAAAACAACACCCCTACAGATGGCGGGATGCGCTTTCGCCGTCGCCGCGACAATCGCTGCGGGCGCATCGATCACAACGGCGGCCGAACCCTTCACACTGACTTTCGACCAGCCCCAGTGCGCGGGCCTCAGCGGTTTCCGGAAGTTCTGGGATCAGCCGATCATGCTGGCGGAAACCGGCTCGGTAAAGGTCGTGGATCAGGGGGCCTTCGGCAAAGGCCCAAGCGCGGTCTGGAGCGCCAACGCGCCGGGCGCGCCGGCCTTCGATGCCGTGCATCGCAGTCTGCTGGTACGCTTTCCGGACGCCGCCGAAAAGATCGCCGCTGAACTCAAGAAGGGGCTGGTGATCTCCAAAGCCGAATTGGTGCTACCGTTCCGCGACACCGAGTTCTGGCCAGAGAACTACGATGGGCCCTCCGGTATGAGTTTTCTGGGTGATCTCTGGGCGAAACTTCCGCCGCAATGGCATGCCGTGGCGTACGTGTTGCGCCAGCCCTGGACCGCAGACCCGAAGATCGGGCCGACATTCAACGCTTTCGTCAACGGCGCGGGGTACTGGGCCAAGTACGGAGCCCAGGACACGACGCACGACCGCTTCCCGCTCGAGTTCGGCCCCGCCGAAGTGTCGGTGTCCAACACCACGGGCCGGCTCGATGTGACCGCGCTGTTCACGGACAAGACTTTCGGTAAGACGCCCGCCGACCGGCTCCGGGTCTTGAGCGACCAGGGATTTCTGATCCGCAAGCAGGAGTACTATGACATCCGCTATTTCACCGGAGCGTATGAATGGGGTACTGCCACCGGCGGACGCGGCATTCTGATTCATACCCCGCAGTTGGCGGTCACGTTCGCAACGCCGGCGACCAAGGCCGAAAAGCCTGGCAAACTGCCGCCGCCGGCCGATCTCGCCAAGGTCAGGGGCGGCCAACCGACGGCCGTCATGCCATCGGCGGACCAGATCAAGCAATACGCCGAGCAGAAGACATTCCACCGGCCGGACTGGATGCCGGACTGGCAATGGCAACGTGCGCAGGAACTCCATGCCGCCGGCCACGGCAAGACCTATCCCGACACCCCTGAAGCTTACGGCAAGTGGATGGATCAGATGCTGGCCATCATGCCCCGCCGCTGGGACGGGTTCGATGCCGCCGAAAAGACGCAGCTTTACATGCTCAACGCCGACACCTGGCCGGAGGTGGTGCGCGACCACTGGAAACTGTACTGGAAGGCGTGGCTGATGCCGGAGCGCGACATCAAGGAGCTGGTCCATTCCTGGACCCAGGTGCCGCAGGCCAAGGAGTACTACGCCAAGACCGGCGACTGGCGTGGCAACACCCAGTTCTACCGGATCTACTGTTACCAGATGGGCACCATGAATTTCAACCACACCGCGGTGGCAGGCACACTGCTGGGCGGTCACATCATTGGCGACGCACGAGTCGAGGCGGATGGCCGGCACGGACTCGAGATGTGGCCTCTGCGGACGTGGACGTGGCTCGATGGCAGCACGCAGGAATCCATCGATCACTATTATTTCGCCGTCACGCTGAAGGACCAAAAACTGTATGCCGACTTCGGCCCGACGGCGATGGACCGGATGATGGGGCAGAATGTCCTGTCAAAATCGGTTGAAGAATTGATCTCGGCCTACCACCCCGGATTGCGGCGGTTCATCGCCACCTCCGGCCGGACCGGCATCGGCTACCTGCTGGCGATCCAGGACGGCACCAAACACATCGTCCACACCCTGTCGCACAGCGGGGCATTGACTGATCTCGGGGCTAAGGAATGCGTCGGCGGGATGCCGGTATTCGGCCACGACGCGTCGCCCGAGATGATCGCCGAGCAGACGGTCAACGGTCCGTGGGCGCCCGAGTGGATGGCGAACATGGTGGACGAGAAACCCTTGCCCTACGAATCCACCGTTTCGTTCAAGATGTGGGGCGGGTTCAGGGGCACACCACTGCAGAAGCGATCATACCTGGGCCGGAACTACGGTCTGGCGAGCCTCGACGTGGCGTGCAAGAATGAAACGGTCGGGCTGATGGCGCAATGGCGGCGTGCGGAAAAGCCGGTTGAAAAGGCCGACGAACTCGGCACGCTCGTGTGCCGGTTCGGCATCAACGACGTCAACCTGCTCGACAGCGTGCACCGCTACCAGCGCGGCGATGGCAGCTGGTCGCAGAATCCGAACGGATACGTCGGCACGTTCGGCGGCTACACCTGCACCCTCCAGCACAAGAACAAACTCATCGTGCTGACCAGCCCGGTAAAGGGCCTGGAGTACCCGAACTATCCGGCTCCGGTGGACGTGAAGAGCCTGCAGACCGCGATCGGCCTGATGAACTTCGAGAAACCGCCGACCTGGAAGCTCTTCGTGGACGAACAGCCTGTGACCGCGTATCCCGTGAAGGTCAAGGCGGGTCAGCGGATCACCATTCAGGACGGCGTGAGCTACCTCGGCGTCATTCCTCTCCCGTCGACCGATCTGGGCCGCACCGACGAGGTGGTCATCACCGATCAGACCGGCCCCGAGATCGACATGCAGGGCGGCGGCAAAGCCAGACCGGCCCTGCTGATCCAGCAGTATAACTTCCTTTCCAATACGCCGATGCCGAAGGATCGGCGCGGTAGCGACGATGTCGATCTCGCCTACGGCGGATTCGTCATCGAAATGGGCGATACCACCGAATACAAGACCTTTGCCGCCTTCCAGCAGCACCTCAAGGACACCGCGCTTGAGGCCAAGTGGGACGCCGCGGGCAAGGTACTGAATGTGGCCTACAAAAGCGGCGGCGATCTGCTTGAATGCGGCTACAAGCCGGGCTATGACGGCGACTGGAACAAGAACACTCCAACCGACCAGTGTTTCCCGTTCCGCAGGGTCAACGGCATGCCGCCGTATCTGCCCAAGGGCGTCGAACGCGACACCACGCTCACGCAGATCGCCACCACCGGCCGGCTCGAGAAGAACGGCGCGGTGCTCGCGTGCGAGCCCGGCAAGATGGCCTACCTGATCACTGAACCGGTCAGCGGAACCTATGCCGGCTACAACCCGTTCCCCGAACCGGTGACAGATTGGTCGCTGGCATTGCCTGGCAAAATGGTCATCACGGCCGACGGCAAGCTGGGACTCGCCCGCGTCGTGGTGCAGCCCAAGTTGAACAAGATCGTTGTGGATTGCGCCGTTTCGCCCGCCAAACAGTTGCGGATTACCGGCCTCGCCTCCGCGCCGACGGCATCAGTCAACGGCCATGCAGTAGCACCACGGCGCGACGGTGACTCCTTCCTGATCCCATTGCCAGAAGCTTCCGAACAGTAGTATCTTTTGGTGAAGATCAGGGGTGAACTTGACTTGTGGTTAATAGAAAGCAGAAGTTTTAGATGCGTCTTCCCAGCTTTATAACCATGTTTACTTGATCAGGTAAACTGTGCCGGACGCGAAGGTCCCGACACCCCCGTAGAGATTGATCTCCGTCGCATCGCATCTGTGCTTTCCCGACGAAGCCCGGAGAGAGGTATTCCCTCAGCCCGGCAACATAAGGGGCCCATGATTATCAATGATCGTGTATATTGTGGAGCGGTTCGTCACCGTATTTTCGCTGCAAACGTTCAAGTTCACTATGGAGTTGCACCTGGGCTGAGGCGTACGCAGGCACGCCGTATACGTTGTGAAGTTCGTTTGGATCATTGACAAGATCGAAGAGTTCCCAGTAGGGGGACACACGGGGTTCGGCGCGCACCTTCCCGTCCCAGGTAACATCCGGAGGGTGAAAGTAGATGAGTTTGTGGGTCAGCGTTCGCACGCCGTAGTGGGCACAGACATTGTGACCGCCATGATCCCAGTAACGGTAGTAGAAGGACTGCTGCCAGTCAGGTGGCGGTTCGCCACGAAGCAGGGCGCGTCCAGATACGCCCTGCATCTCCGCAGGCACCGGGGTGTCGGCATAGTCCAGCAGCGTGGGCGCGAAGTCGAGATTCGTGAACATTTCCCCCCGCACCGTACCCCCCGGCACCTCGGCGGGATACCGCATCAGAAATGGCATACGCACGGAATGATCGTAGATGAACCGCTTATCGTACCATCCGTGATCACCAAGGAAAAACCCCTGGTCACTGGTATAGATCACGATGGTATTCTTTGCCAGACCGGCTTCATCGAGATAGTCGAGCAAGCGCCCCACCGAAGCATCCACGCTGGCCACACAACGCAGGTAATCCTTGATGTACCGTTGGTAGTACCAGTCCTTCAAGTGCGCATCGTCGAGATTGGGTGGCGGAATGCCTTTGACATCGGCCTGCGTCAAGTCGCCCATAATGCGCATACGGGCCACAGCTGCAGCCGGACGCCCCTCGTAGTCATCATCAAACGTTTCCGGTCGAGGGATCTCCTCGTCGGCGTAGAGGTGCCGATAGCGTTCACCCGGCTCCCAATTCCGATGCGGCGCTTTGTGATGCACACAGAGGAAAAACGGCTGATGTGGCGCGGGACGGTGGGCAAGCCACTCCAGCGCCTGATCCGTGATAATGTCGCTGATGTACCCCTTTACGGTCGTGCACCCTGTCGGCGTGAGAAGCTCCGGATCATGGTAGCGCCCGTGCGACGGCAGGATCGACCAGTAATCAAAGCCCGCCGGATCGGCCGGCACGGCGTTGGGGCCGCCGTTGTTGGCCTGATCCACGTTGTTGGTGACGCCGTGCCCGAGATGCCACTTGCCGAAAATGGCGGTGGCGTAACCCGCCGCCTTCAGGCTTTTCTGAAGCTGGGCAGGCCGACGGTTATCGAGCGGCTGCCACTCGCGCACGCCTGTGATGTGACCGTACTGCCCGGTGAGGATCGTGGCACGGCTTGGGGTGCAAAGCGCGTTGTTACAGTGACAGTTTGTCAGTCGCACTCCGCCTTCCGCAATACGGTCAATATGGGGCGTACGGTTGATTCGACTGCCGTACGCACTAATCGCATGCGCGGCATGATCATCGCTCATAACAAACAGGATATTTGGTCTCATGGCTTGCTGGCGGGTTCCAGCCTGAACACACGCGTTTCCGGCGCGGTCAATGTGAACGTGATCTCGCGGGTGTGCTGGGCAATTTGGAGGCCCGTGATCACATCCCAGACGTCCGATTCGGCAGGCAATGCAATCCGTTTTTCGCCCGATTGCAACGAGTGTATCGCCACCAGACTGCGGTCGGCCACCAGCACATCGCCACTGTCGGAATACACATGCGCCCCGGCCGTCCGGGCCAGATTTCGCCACAAGGCGGCAGGCAGCGGGACGGCGGTCGTGAACACACTGGTCCACCCCGGCATTTCCTTGACGGCCAATCCGGCAGCCACCTGGCCGGCTTTCATCCAGGCCTCACCCAATCGGATACCGTTTTTCGGCAGCAGAACCGGCCCGTACGCCAACGGGGAACCGATAATCATATCCGCCGGCAACCCACGCGTCACCGGGTGGTCAAAGTTGGAAATCAACACCCGCCGCGGATAGTTGATCGGCAGCCGCTCGAACTTGAAACCGGTTGCCTCCGCCCCTTCCGCAATCCCGCTGCCCGGCCCCCATAGCACCACATGACCGGCTTTGAAAACCTTTTCCTCCAGCAAGGTCCGCCGCTTCACCGAAATCCGGAAGAGATTGGGGAAATAGAACACCCGATGGTCCGGAAAATCCGCCCGTTTGAGGTCGTCAAGCAGGTACACGCGGAACGGCACGCCGCAACGGGCCAGCCCCTGCTTCATCTCCCACATGATCGCTTCATTGAAAAAACGACCATCCCCATTGGTGTCCAGCACCGCTTCGTCATCCAGGATCATGGCGATGCCGGGCACGTCGGCGTGCGGCCAGTTGAGGGACTCCTTGAGCACCTGAACCTGCCGGCCGATCACCTCATGCATCTCCGGGGCGGCGAACCAATCCTGGTAAACATCCATCCAGTACGACTGGTACCCGCGCGTCATGCCGTCCGCAAGGTTCCGCCAGGTGATCGCGGAGAATTCCTTAATATCCCGCGCCGGGAAATTCACATCCGTCCCCGTCCAGCTGCGTGTATCCATCTCGCAGAACATCAGCTTGCCGTGCAGCACCATGGAATCGGCCGCCCCTTCCGGCTGATACACCCCGCCAATGCCACGCGCCTGGTAATCATGGGGCGTAATCAGTCCGTCAAATCCCGGCAGATCAAACAGCGACGCAACATCCATATGGCCCGACCCGGCCCGATCCTCCGCATACGCCAAGGGCCAGGATCGGTCTCGTGTGAAGAAGCCGCTGTTACTCCACCCCATCATGGGCTGTTTCAGCGCATCGTAAAGCAGGAGGCGGTTCCGCGGCGCCGCCTTCCGCATCGCCGCCGTCACCAGGCGGAAATGCTCATGGAACAAATCGCGTTGCAACAACAGGTATTCGCGCAACGTCGGGTCGTCATGCCAATACAACAACTGCGCCACCTCCGGGGTCGCCCCCCGCAGTTTGTCATTCGGCACCGGTTTCCCGAACCGTTTCTCCATCAGCGGACTATGGTCAAACAACCAGTGATCCACCAACGGCTCGTGGGTTCCCTCGCACCGCAGGAAGTTGGCGTAGCCAATGATGCGGTTGGCCCAGGGTTTGGTTTCGCAATGCTCAATGACCGCAGCGGCATACCTGGCGCACATCTGGTTGAACAAGTCCGACGCCAGTGACGGGATCTCCAGCCGCCGGCCTGTTTCGGTCACAAACAGTTGATCCGGGTGCAACGCCCGCCAGTCCGCCGGCTCATGGGTTCCGAACCGGATGATCAGCCAGGCATCGGGATCGCCGTTCAGGACATGCTTCACCTGGTCATCAAGCGGGCCGTTTTCCGGCAGCAGGTGATCGGCCTTGACTTCGTCACCCACCCACTGGGTGGTCGCAAAAAAATCGTTGCTCACGGCCCCTGAAACACTGATCAGATAGGCCCCAAGCTTATGGGGAAAAAACCGTGCCGTCTGGGCCTCGAACATCTTCATCCGTTTCCCCGCCACCGGGCTGTAGGCGGTGAGCGCCAGCGGCTGGTCATTCACAAAGACCATGGGCCGGCCAGCCTGCGGTTTAACTTCTACCTTGACGGGGGTTTGAGCAAATGCCGTTGTTGTCATAAGCAAAATAACTCCTACTGTCTCAATTATTGTCATTAGCATCCCATAGAAATCGTAATCTTACTCGTAATCTTAATCGTAATCTCTCCTGTCCCAGAAGAGGATTATGATTAAGATTACGATTAGGATTACGAAAGAAATAAACGCTGCCTAAGAGACTACATTGAATTATTGTCTTCACATGATCTTGGTAGATGCCATGATGGCTTGCGAGGTGGTGTAACATAACGACTCAGCCCAATTAACAAGAAAGGAATGAGCTGCTATGAATACACCAGTCGCAAGTCAGTTGAATATATTATTGATGTCGATGGAACTTGGCAACAAAGAGTGGAGGTTGAGATTTAGCAACCAGATACGCGAGCGTGAGGTTGTGATCCCCGCGCGGGATCTGGAAAAGCTCCGGCAAGCGATAGCGACATCGAAGGAGAAGCTGAAATTGAGTGAGGGATGCCGGGTGGTATCGTGCTACGAGGCAGGGCGAGACGGTTTCTGGCTCCACCGTTGCCTGGAGAAGATGGGGGTTGAAAACCTCGTTGTGGACTCGGCCAGCATTGAGGTGAACCGGCGGAAACGCAGAGCGAAAACGGATCGCGTGGATGCGCAGAAACTGTTGGGGATGCTGGTTCGGCATGTGATCTACCAGGAAAAGAAGATGTGGCAGGTTGTGAAGGTTCTGACGGAGGCACAAGAAGACGCGCGGAGGCGTCACCGGGAACAGGATCGCTTAAAAAAAGAGAGGACAGGGCATATCGCAAGGATCAAATCGTTGCTGGTGTTGCACGGAATTTCGGTGAAACGGTTGGATTCGAAAGTGGAGACGTACCGTGATTGGGCGAAGGCCCCCCTTCTGGAGGCAACCCAAGAAGAGTTAAGGCGTGAATTTGAACGACTTGAGATCGTGGAACGACAGATCCGGGAATTGAGCAAGAACCGCATGCAACAGATCGAGAGTGAAGCGACGCCGGGGGATCGAGCCACGGCAAAATTGATGAGGATTAAATCGATTGGGTTGGAGACCGCGAGCGTGCTTGGATTTGAGCTATTCGGGTGCCGGACATTTAACAATCGGCGGCAGGTGGGGAGTTTTGCCGGTTTGACGGGAACGCCCTATCAGAGCGGTGACTCGAATCACGAGCAGGGCATCAGTAAGGCGGGAAATGTTCGGGTAAGGCATAAGATGGTGGAGGTCTCCTGGCTATGGTTGAGATTTCAGAAGGAGAGTGCCTTGACGAAATGGTATTTCAAACAATATGGCCCGGATAGCCATCGGAAGCGCAGGGTTGGAATAGTAGCTGTGGCGAGGAAGTTATTGGTGGCGCTGTGGAAATATGTGGAGTTTGGGGAAATGCCTGAAGGGGCATTACTGAAGGTGGCGTAACTAAGGCAAAGGGAAGGGGTTTGAAAGGATTTTAAGTTGTACGGGAACCGTGGCCGCCCTTGGGCAGAAAAAGCCCGGCTTTGTAGATTGGACTCCCGTTTAATTTGGTCATCATGTGCTGAAAAGCGAATATAGCATGATGTGCACCGGTTCGACCGGACACGTATAGAAGGTGGTCCCAGACATGATCCCTGGGCATCAAAAGACCAAACAACTTGAAAGACTTGAAGAAAAACCTTAGACCCGAGAAGACTGAAATGAAGTGGTTGGCCGAGGCAACGCGCGGACAGGCGTGGTGATTTATGAGAAACACTCCACCGCGCTCTATCCCTAAGTCGGGATGAAAAGGCTTCGAAGGCAAAACAAATAAGACTTGAGTAGAAGATAAAAAGAGGTGGTAATTGAGTCGAACCACTTGACAGCCATCATAGAAGGGCGGCCAGGCCCTTGGCCGCCGCAGCGCGCAAGGGCCTGCGCGCCCTACCAAGATTGAAGTCTCCATTACTTCGATTCCAGTGGCATGATCTCAACATCGTCGATCCACACATCGCCGTCGCCTTCAACGGTGATGAACATTTTCCAGAGATGCGCCAGCCGCGGGAAATCGGATTCGAAACTGACGTGAATCCAGTCACACTTCCCTTTGATCTCCAGTTCGGCCTTCTGCTCCTTGATATCCCGCTTTACCGGCCAGTTGAAATCCCGGGCCTTGATCGATACTTTTCCGTTAAAATTATCCGCCTTCACCCACATTCCTATCCGATATTTCATGCCGGTATAGGGCCCGGTGCGGTAGGAGGACCCCATCTCAAGCCAGGGGCTTTCGCCCTTACCCTTGGGCCCCACCTTGGTGCCATCGATTCGCATGGAGATTGAATCCCCGTGCCCGACGGTATTGTCAATGGTATACGTCCCCAGCCAGCGGACTTTTGAATCTCCAGCCACCGCATTGACGGTCTCGTTGAAATGATTGACAGGCTCCTCGTGCACCAGCATCGGCTGCGTCAGGAGCTCCTTTTTGGCAGACGGGGGCAGAATGCTTTTGGCCAGCAGTTCCTTGAGTTTGGCGGGAGGGAAAGCGTAAACACGGACATGCCCCTCATAAACGTCGCCTTTCTTGGCGGCCTTCTTCAGTACTTCCCCATTCACACCGGCGGAGGACGGAGAGATATGCTGGTCCAAGCCCCAGTGGCAGTAATCCCCGGCATACTGGAAAGGATTGTCCGAAGGCAGTTCGAAAACCGCCGCCCAGTCATCAACGGTGGTCACCCAGAAGCCGCCGGATTTGATCAGCCCGTCCATCGCGGTGAAGCCGCCTGCATTTTTCATCTGATGATTCGCCGGGAACGAACTGTATTGACCGTCGTTACGCTGCCACAACGCAAAGTTCGGGTTTGTCCGGCAGGTCGGCATCTTGCTCGTCGCCGGCGCCACGGTCTGATAAAAACACGGGTCGGTCAAGTCGAAGGCCCAACGCTGTTTGTCATCCACCAACGCGGTCAGTTTGGCTTTGTGATCCCAGATATAACCGACCTTCGAGTCATATTCGAGCCGCCAGGTACTGGTGCCTTTGCACTGGCCGTTCCGCTCTTCCATGGTCCAGGTCCAATCCAGTTTGGAGCCATCGTGCACGATCCGGAACTCGACATTGGACTTCCAATCGATACCCCAGGAAGGCGCCCCGGGCAAGGTACAGAACGGCATCACCCCCGGCACAAATTTTACTTCTTCCAGCAGGGGCGCCTCCGGCCTCGCAAAATGGGCAATCGGTTCGTTCCCGTCGAAGATATACTGCCGTCCGATCCATGACTTGATTTTGAAGTCAGGCTTGTGGGTCGGTGCCTTGTCGGTGAGGGCGGCCACGGAGGTCACCCGGATATCGGAGAACTGGACTTTGCTTTCACGCACCGCGAGTCCGGCTTTGCCGGTCTCGATCGGATCCACCGTATCGCAATACCGGATCAACTCCTTGCCATCGATAGCCACCACAATCCAACGGCCCGCCGCCGTCACGGCGACCTTGTAATCCGTATTGGCGGCAAAGGCAAACGGGACCACCCGCACCACGCCCCCCTTGGTCTTCCAGAGTTCAACATGGCCGAATCCGCTAGAGAGCCGGACCATGTAATTGCGGTCAGGTCCGGCATAGCGGACCACAATGGCCGCATCGGAGCCCATCGCCTCGCGGCCCCACTGGTAATTCATGAAGACGCAATCCTGCCCGGGCCGAACCCCCTTAAGCGGCGCGGGATCCAGAATTTTCACCGTCGTTTCGAAAGTGTAGTTATCCCAGTTGGCCGATCCGGCGATCGCATAGCGCCAGAGATTGATGGCATGGACGACGAAATACGTATGCGCATCGTCCGCCATCCCTTCCAAGGCTGTTCCCGGGAAGTCATGATATCGGGGACTCACGCCGGTCACCCCTTGCTCCCCCGCCGTCCAGTCTCCGTTGACGACTTCAAATGATTTTTTAAAGTCACCGGCATTCTTGACGGTGAGCGGCATATCCGCCGCTTTGCCAAGACAGCAACACCCCAACATCCCCACCGTCAGAATTTTCCAAACAGATACAGACATACTCATCTTTTCTTCTCCTTAATGTTTCAAGCTATCAAGAATAACCCCACTGCCCCAGCACAGCCATAAATTATTTGTAAATCACTAAAATATCATCAGGGCAGACGCATCTAAACCGCCCCAAAATCAAGAGTTTTGACAGAATTTACAGAATGTTCAGAATGGTGAGAGAAGAATCAGCCTCTATCCCTAAACAATTTTGTATATTTTGTTCATTCTGTCGAAAATTCCTCCTATTGGCGTGGAATTTAGATGCGTTTTCCCAGAAAATATCATTTACAGAGAACATGTTTTTTGCTAATGTTCTACAAGATAAAAATAACTATGCTGTGTCAATTTACAAGCGAACCGACTCATGTGATGTTTTTTGCGCAGTACAAAAAGGCGGGGGGGGTATCGCAATGAGGTCACGACTATATTCGTTCATACTATTTTCATTCATGCTTCTACTGGTGGCGGCCCAAAAAACTTCGGCGTTCACTGCGTCTGGCGGGAACATAACGAACGACATTGCCGGCTACCGTAGCCATACGTTCACGAACAACGCAAGCACCAGCAACTTCGTGGTCACCGTCGGCGGGAATGTTGATGTATTAATCGTGGCGGGCGGCGGCGGCGGCGGCGGCACAATCGGTGGTGGCGGCGGTGCCGGTGGCGTGATCTATTCCAACTCGTATTCCCTCTCTCCAGGTACGAATGGGGTCGTCGTCGGAACGGGTGGCGGCGGCGGGGCTGCAAATGCACAGGGAGTGAATGGCAACAATTCTTCTTTTGGACCTTTGATTGCCTATGGAGGTGGGGGTGGTGGCGGCTGGAATGCCGGGCAGGGACTTTCAGGAGGTTCGGGCGGCGGCGCCAGTCAGAACGGCACGGGGGGAACCAATAATCCCTCTAATGGACAAGGCAAGGCCGGTGGCGGATACCTCAATCCTAGTAGTGGTGGTGGCGGCGGCACCTGTTCAGCGGGAACCAGCGGGTCGGGCTCAATCTCAGGATCGGGCGGTGCGGGGACCAATGTGGCAATATCGGGCTCCAACGTCTGGTATGCTGGCGGTGGTGGCGGCGGCGCCGGAAGTTCGGCTATCACTGCCGGTGTCGGCGGGCTTGGCGGCGGCGGCGGCGGTTCGCCGCTCAATTCAGGCTTTTTGGGAACCAATGGCGTGGCGGGAACCGGCGGTGGGGGGGGCGGTGGTAGTTTTAGTCCCGGTACTGCCGGCGGTGCGGGCGGCTCCGGCATCGTTATCGTGAGGTATCAGTTGACCCCCGGCATTAACAACGGCGGTGCGACAAACGTCACACCCGGTTCCGCCTGTCTGAACGGGACCCTGCTTTCAACAGGGGGAGCACCCGCAACGGTTCTCGTGTACTGGGGCACGAGCGATGGCAGCAACAATGCCGCCGCCTGGACGACAAATGCCGTCTTTCCCGGCAGTCCTGCCCTTGGTGTACTGACGACTAACGTTACCGGCCTGTCCTCTAACAATACGTACTTCTACAGCTACTGCGGCGTGAACTCGTACGGCACAAATTGGGCTTCCCCTTCATCCGCCTTCTTCCTGGGTCCGATTTCCATTACCGCGACGGCTCCTAATGCATCGGAGCTTGGCCCTGTGGCCGGTACGTTCACCGTCTCCCGGCCTGTAACGGCCACGAACTTCAATCTGGTCGTCAACTACACGCTGGGCGGAACGGCAAGCAACGGCCAGGACTACGCGACACTGAGTGGCGTGGTGACGATCCCGTCCGGGCAGGCCAGCGCGACTATCACCGTTCTGCCGATATGGAGTCAGAACGTAGCGGGGTCACAGACTGTTCAGGCGACGCTGGCCCCCGGGCCCTACCTCATCGGCTCGCAGAGCAACGATGTCGTCACCATTGCCGACTATCCAAACCCTCGTGTGTGGAGCGGCACAGGAAACTGGAATAACACCAATTATTGGACAGGGGGAATACTGCCGGCCAGTGGTGATGGCGTACTCATCAATAGCGGCACGATAACCCTTAGCAACACAACGCCCCTCTTCTCCTATTTCATCATCACCAACGCCATCCTGGTCTTCACGAACTACAACACCAACACGACGATCTGTCTCCAGTCCACGAACGTTCAGGTGCAGAATGCCGCCACGATCACTCACAGCCCGAACACGGCGACCAGTACCAACAGTAGTGGGAAATGGGTACCAGACGCCCGTGTCTACGTCATCTGCACAAACCTGACGGTAGATGTCGGCGGAAAGATCGATGCTGGCGGCAAAGGGTACTCTGGCGGGGGAAACCACACCAACGGCTTTGGACCGGGCGGTGGCCTGTTCTTCAGTGCGAACCAGGGTGC
>Ga0209697_10002814_pt1 | contig 24397 bp, 17 predicted proteins | sample AliMusrvi5mmetaG_FD_184115 | JGI IMG/M metagenome (GOLD analysis project Ga0209697, IMG submission 184115) | Freshwater lake bacterial and archeal communities from Alinen Mustajarvi, Finland, to study Microbial Dark Matter (Phase II) - Alinen... | ecosystem: Environmental > Aquatic > Freshwater...
TTTCTTCTGTCCTTGGCTCATACCCTTACTCTTCGACGGTGGACGCAAATCTCCTTGGTATTTTTAGCCTGATCAGCGATATTTTACGAGAAAAGACCGATGCCAGACTTTATCCGCGGGCTGCTAGATTCAATCGTCCCTCCGGGACTGAATGACTACCCACACACTCCCATACTCCCACACTCCGATACTCCCATACTCCCATACTCCGACACTCCGACACGCCCACCCATCCGCTACCGGCTGCGATGCTGTGATGCCATCAGTATAGCACGCGAACGCTAGTTTGTAAATACAGGCGTTTGCATCGTACAACATCGAATCTTAATACAATGCTAACCCGATACGCGATTGAAAAGAATATCATGAATGCATTGGTTGAGGACTGTCTGGAAAGTCGCTCGGACGCCGGGATGCGGGCCACGAGGTGTGGGGAGTATGGCAGTGGTAGAGACACCGCGCGTTGCGTTTCTGCGTGCGCTTTCGGAAGAGAACCTGGAAGAGATTCGGGAATTGGCGGAACGGGATTCCGGGCTGCTGACGGAAGCGTTGCGCGATGGATTGATGGCGCTGCAACTGGCGGCGGGCGCCGGGAAAGAGATGGTGGTCAACGAGTTGTTGGCCCTGGGCGCCGAGAGCAACGCCATTGATGAAACCGGCAAGCGCCCCTTGCACTACGCGGCGTCGGCGCATATCGCCGAGATGCTGCTCGAGGCGGGTGCGGATCCCAACGGGCGCGATACCGTCCATGCGTGTATGCCGCTGCATACGGTCACCAGCCGTAAAGTCGCCGCGGTGCTGGTGAGTGCCGGCGCGGACATCAATGCCGGCGATGAGCACCAGCGCACGCCGTTGCACCTCGCTGCCGCAATGGGGAGTCTGCGCATGGTCCGGTTTCTGTTGTCGCGGAAAGCCGATCCGAATGCCCGCGACGACCGGCAGAGAACCCCACTGCAACTGGCAAAGGCGAAAGGCCATCCGGAAATCGTCTCACTGCTCACGTCGTTGACGCAAACGGTGTGCGTCCCCGCGCTATCCAACGCCGGTATGCTACCGTTTGAGTCCATGCCACCGCGCGCGGCATCGCCATCCTATACTTTACCGACAACCGATATCGCGTTTACGAATACCACCCGCACCGCCGTGATGGAGCCGATCCTGTTGGCACCGGAAGCCGACGCCAACCCCGAAGTGACTCTTTTTCATGAAGACGATGTTGAAGAGGTAGAGGTCCCGCGGGATTACGCGCGGCAGATCGGGCAACTCGCGGATGGCTATCGCGGTGTTCCCGCCGGACGCCCTGCTTCCCAGTCCGTTGCCGGCGACGCGAAGACCGGGTCGCTGTTCTCGGAAATCCTGGGTGCGCAACGCCCCGCGTTGTTGATCGGCCTGATCCTTGGCTTGCTTCCCAGTGCAATCCTGGCGGTATTCGCGGTTAATCGGATCGGCAATACCCCGCGGACGACCACGGCGACCGTGCTGGCCGAGGAACACTTTGTCCATCCGATTGCCAATCTGTCGCTGGCGCAGGTGAAGAATGAGCTCTCCCTGACCCTGGACTATCGCCCGACGCGGGATTTGCCCGACATGTCCACCGTCATCGAGCAAGGCGTGGTCGATTTGCCGCAACATTCCTGCCATGCGCTACTGAATATCTATCGGTCCGGCCAGCAGGAGAATACGATTTACGGGTTCGAATTTACCGTGGACGCGGAAGCGCAAGCCGGCATGGTCACGCCTTCCACGCTCGATTCGATCGCCCTCAGCGCCTGCACCTCGGTGCTCGCGCTGACACGCTTCACCAGCGAGCGCGAGGCGGTAACGAGCTGGTTGAACGAGGCGTTGCAAGACTCTCACGCCGCCACGACGATCCATGCCATCAGCCTGCACGGCCTGCGCTTTGCCTGTTACGGCAGCCCATGGACGCGCACGTTGGAAGTGACCGCGAATTAGCGGATCACGCGTGATGTTCCTGGTTCTAAGGCGAAAGAGAGTCCTTGGAACCGGCAAAGGAGTTCGGGGTATTGACGGAGTGTGCGCATGTCGCATAATTTGACGCGAGAAGATGCGGAACTAGCCAGAATGTTGCGGGAGGTCAAGCTGAAGGCCGAAGCAGCGCGTCCGGCCGGTAACGCCACGCCGCCGCCACCGGTCGAACCAGTCCCGGTCATCTCGCCACCGCCAGTCGAGCCGATCCAGGTCATCTCACCACCGCCGGCAAAGCCGATCCAAGCTGTCTCGCCACCGCCGGCAAAGCCGGTCCCGGTCATCGCGCCGGCACCGGATGACGAGGACATGTCGATCTCGCGATTTTTCAACCTGGAGGATGACGGTGCCCCGGCGCCACGGGTCATCAGCCTGGAGGATGAGGACACGTGGTCTCCGCATATCCTGCGCCTGGATGACGAAGACGTTTCGCCGTTGCGTATTATCAGCCTGGACGATGAGGACGCGCCGCCAATGCGCATCATCAGCCTGGAGGAGGACGCGCCGGCGCCACGCGTCATCGATCTGGCTGAGTCGCCGCCCGCGCGGGTGGTCGAACTACCGCCGGCGCCGCCGCCGGTGCGTGTTGCCGATCCGCCGCCGGTGCAGATCGCGTCCCCGCTGCCCATCGAGCGCCCGCCGACGGCGGAACTGGCGCCGGCGCAGCGTATCCTGCTCAACGATAACGGTGATCTCGCCAGCATTGCCCGGGCGGTGGAGGAAATCGCCGCCGCCAAAACACAGCGCGACGCCGCGGCGACGCCGACGTTGGCGGCATCCGCCCTCGCGTCCGCGCTCAACCGGGACGGCGAATTGAAAAAGGGCACGCTGATGGCATTGCTCGGGCTGAGTGCGATCGTCGTGGTGGCGATCATCGTCGCCATCTTTCCCTACGTCTACGGACTGGCGAGCAGGCGCAACGTCCCGGACATCGTCGGGCAGCAGGTCAATCTGGCGAAAACGATGCTGAGCAGAATGGGCTACCAGGTCAATATCGCCATCTTCGACGTGCCCAATGCCCCCGCCGGCACGGTCTTCGACGTGACCCCGGCGGTGGGAACAATCGTGCATGTCGGCGACACCCTGACGCTGCTGGTCGTCACCGATTCACCCTCGCCGCAACCACAGCAAGCCGTGCGCCGTCCGGCGCCACTCCCGACGACCGGGTTGCATCCCGCCACCGCGTCCGCAAATCCAACCGCCGTCTTGCCGACCACCAGAGGAACACCGAAACCGACGACGCCGCTCGCGAATGGCCAGCCTGGCACGTCAACGGTTAGGGACACGAAATTGGCGCCGGTTGCCTCTATCTCGGGGGGCGGTTCGGGCACGGTGCCGGGATCGAATCCCGCTGCCGCGTCGCCGGGAGCCGGCACAGTGACGGTTCCCGAGGTAAAAGGGTTGAATGAAGATCGCGCCAAAGCGCTGTTGGCCTTGCTGGGACTGCACGCGGTGACCGCCAACGTCACAGACCCGACCCAACCCAATGGGATGGTGCTGACCTGCCATCCCGGCGCGGGAACGCTGCTCGCGTCAGGATCGAACGTCTACCTGTTGATTAACAGCTTGACCCCGGTCGCGCCGAAACCGGAGGCGCCGCCAACCGTGGTGTTGAAAAACTACGTCGGCAAATCCGGTCGCGAGGTGACCACTGACCTCTACTCCCTCGGCTTCACCCTTGTCTTCGACCACCAGGCGAACAGCACCGTGCAACCGAATACCGTCATCGCCACCGATCCCCCGGCCGGCGCGGCTGTGCCGGTCGGCGCCGTGATCAAGGTGATGCTGGCATTGTAAACGCCTATCCGAACCCGTCACGGATGTGCTGGGGAAGATTGAAGCCGTTGCACCAGCCGCTGCCCCTCGTCCGCCGGTGCTGCCGCGCGCATCCGCCGGCAGAGCGTGGAAAACTCCGGTTGCCCCCGCAGCAGTCGCCCGATTTCGAGGGCGCTCTCCGTCCGCTGCACCGCCAGCAAGGCCAGCGTGTAATCGAGCAGCGCCGGCGTCGGGAACACCTTCCGCAAATCTTTCCCGGTGGTGGCCGCCTGATCGAAATTACGCAACGCGTCGGACAGCAACGCCTGCCCGCGCGGATCGTGCCGATCATACAGCGCATACTGGTAGTAGCCCAACAGCGCATATGCCTCCACGCTGCTGGGTGAGAGGGCAACCGCGCGGGTCGCGCGCTGTTCGGCTTCGGCGAAATCCCCCTGCGCGCTAGCCAGCAAGGCGAAGCGCAATTGCACTTCGGCGCTATGCGGTTCGAAGCGATCCAGCGGTTCCAGCAGGCGGCGCGCATCGTCGAACCGGCCGTGCGTCAGGTAATACAGGCTCATCTTACGTCGCATCTGCCACTCGCGATCGAGGATCGCCAGCGCCGCTTGCCCGGCTTCCAGCATGTGCGTTTCCGCCGTCGCGGCGTCCTCCGCGCTCCGCGCTACCGCTGCTTGCTGCTGATATGCGTCGAAGAGTTGCGTGTCGAAGTGCAGATCGGGCGCCAGTGTCCAACCTTGCCCATCGCGCAACGTCACGATCGCGGCGGCGATGATGTGCCGGCTTTCCGCGGGGTCGGTGGCGACCACACTTCCCGCGCGCGCGATCTCCGTCACTCCCTGCTGATACCGCACGGCGGCGATGAGTTGGCCGGTGCTCACCACCAGAGTGCCACAGCCGACGATCAGCGCGGCAAGGACCGGCCATGGCGTGCGGATGGGCGTCATGGGCGCCGGTGGTGGCGATGACGGAGTCAGCGCGGCCAGGCAGGCCAGCCCGACCCAGAACGGGAGTTGCGTGGGCAGAATATCCCAGGCGAATAGCGTGCAGCCCAGATAGACGGTCAGCATCCCCATCAAACCGAGGCCCAACGCATCGCCGTGCTCCACCTGGCGTCCTACCCTTCCGGCGACTACCAACAACCAGGCGAATGCTATCAGCCCGAGCAATCCCATCTCCGCGGCGATCTGCAGCGGCAAGTTGTGCGGCAGCGAACTGATCATGCTTTCATTGATCGGCATCCCCTGCTCGAAGAGTTGCGTTGAAGGACGGAATTGCGGAAAGACCGGGGCGATCGTATTAGCGCCCCAGCCGCTGATGGGCCGCGCCAGGAACATCCGGCCTGCCCCGCGCATATACAGCAAGCGCGTTTGCACGGTGGCATCCCGTAGATTGGCGATGGATGACCAGCGTTGGCGCAACGGTGCACTGCCGGCGCAGACGGCCAGCAACGCGAGGACGGCGACGCCGGTGATCCACCACGCCTGGCGAGAGCAGCGCATCACCGGGCACCGCCCCGGCATGCTGAAGTACCAAACGGCCAGCAGCAGTAATCCAAGCACCAGACCGGCCCACGCGCCGCGCGTCAGCGTAAACGCCAGCGCGGTGAGGATCAGCACAGCACATACGAGCAGCAGCGCGCGCAACGCACGCCGCTCAACGGCTAAAGCGGTACCGAGGGTGAGTGGAACCAGCAGCGCAAAATAAGAACCGGTGAGCATGGGGTTGGTCAGACAGCCTGCCAGTCGGTCGGGCACCGCCGTCATGCCCCATTTGCCGGCGAGATCGGCCAGGCCGATGATCGCGGTCAATCCTCCACACACACTCCAGCCGATGGCCAACGGCAGTAGGTCCGCGCGCGCAGGCAGATAGACCCGGGTGAGCAGATACAGCAACAGCGAGATGGCCCAGGGGAGGAAGGTATTGTCTTCCACGAAGGCGGCGCTGGCGAAGGTAAACCGTGGATATGCCCCGAATACGCCACTGACCAGCAGCGCGCCGGCAAAGATCGCCACCGGTAAGTCCAACGGATGCCGGCGCTGGCGCACGCCTCCGCGCACCGCCCATTCTGCGAGCCACAATGTCAACAGCAGGCCCGTGCCGAACAGCAAGAGCAACCGGCGCGGGGTATCGTAAAACTCCGGCGCCAGCCAGCGGGTGGGAAGCCAGCACAGCGGGGCGATCACCAGCAACACGATCAAGCCCACGCGTCCCAGCCAGTGCAAGCGGTCGGCAACGGGGGAAGCGGGTGGAGAAACAGCCGGGGTAGATTTCGTTCGGGTGGCGCGCATCAGAGTTAGATTTTCACCTTCCGCTGGATTTTTCCTCGTTATCGTTCTCTCTGGCGCGCGAGCGTCCTCGCGAGCACTCCGGCGGTTTCGATACGACCCTCCGTAGTCTACTCAACCACCGGAGTGCTCGCGAGGACGCTCGCGCGCCAGAAATGCCTGAACGGTTTCTTACCACTCAATCCCGGAACTGCCGGGTCGGAACTGCCCCAAAAATCGAACCGGGCCGGGAGATTCTCTCCCGGCCCGGCACCATCATCCTTGACAAGAGTGAAGTAGCCGCGAGTCTTAGAAGTTGGCCAATTTCAGGCCGTTCGGGGCAGTGGTGATTGCGGTTTTGAACAGATCGGCGACAAAGATGTTCGCCGTCTTCATGCCCGTGGTGGCGTAGGTGAAGAACGCATCGGCCGCCGGGTTGACGCCGGTCGCCGCGGTTTCCGCCGCGCGGAGGGTGCGGGTCATCGCCCAGCAGGTGGCGCCGGTGTATTGGTTCGCGCCGGTCTTCTCGGAGTTGAGCACCGCGGTGCGCGAGAAGGTCTGCGTGCCGCCGCCGGCCAGGTTCAGGTTGAGCGCGACCACTTTGGTGGGATCGAGCGCACCGGCGCTGGCATAGCCGATGCCGTACGGGTCGGCGCCGACTTTGGCGATCATGTCGGCCTGGGAGGTCACGGTGATGACGGTCACGTTGGCGTTGACCGCGGTGGAACTGGCGCCGTTGGCATTCAGGATGACGGACGACGTCGGATCGTAGGTGGTCGCATCGAAGGTGCCGTTGCCGAGGATGGATTTCTCGAAGTCCTTGCGAGTGCCGGATTCCATGTCACGAGTGTAGATGTGGAACGTCGAGTTGCCGGTCCAGGAGCCGAGAATGAAGGCGTCCTTCATGTTCTGCTGCGACATCGCGGTGCCGTTGAGCTTGCTGGACTGGGAGACGATGAGCGCCAGCGCGTCGTTGGCGATGTAAGTGCCGTTGACGGTGGTGCCGCCGGCGACGGCGATCCCGTTGCCCGCGCTGTCAGCGTCGGAACGACCGCAGACGTCGCCGCCCTGGCCGGTCGTCGCATTGTACGGAAGGGCCGTCGCGGAACCCTGCAGGTTGAGGGTGGGCTCGGTGCCGCCGCCAGCTACCCAGCCGGCGATCGCGGCGCGCCAGAACGGCTCACAGGTGGTGGACCCACCGATGACGATGGTGCCAGGCACGGTGTTGGTGGCTTTCGCTACGCCGGCGCCGTAGTTGTAGACCCACTGATAACCGGCGCCCAGGTAGAACGCCTTCGCGAAGTCGCTGGTATTGTCGGTGGGATCGAGGGAAGTTTTGCTACCGAACGAGTCGGCATGGCCATCAGCATAAGCCATGTTGAAGCTGTGACGGGCGACGACGTTGGAGCCGGCGCCGGCCGGACCGGCATAGTTGATCACGCCGCCGGCGGGATACTTCTTCGCGGTACCGTCGATGAAGAGGGCGACTTCCACCGGGTTCTTCATCTGGGACTGCTGGATACCTTTCTGATCGGCGCCGACCAGCAGGCCGTTGTAGTTGTAGCTGACGTAGCTTTTGCCGTTCTCATCAGCGGGGCAGTTGAAGATGCGCGGGTTGCCGGCATACTCGGAGAGGTCGGATACCCAGGTTTCTGCATCGGGATACCGTTTGTTGTCCTGGACGAACATGGAAACGGCCACGCCGAGTTGTTTGATGTTGCTCAAACAAGTAGTCGCTTGCGCCTTGGCTTTCGCTTTGGCGAACACGGGGAACAGGATCGCCGCCAACACCGCGATGATCGCGATGACGACGAGTAACTCGATGAGCGTGAACCCACGCTTCACCATTTGGTGCGTGCGCATGTGTGTGTTTCTCCTTTTGAAACTCTTTTGTCCTGGTAACAGCGTGAAGGTGTTTTGGCGATAGCCTCCACCCCTGTTCCAAAAACAACTATATTCCCGCTCTGTAAGCACCAGGTTAGGCCAGATTAACGCTACATCAAATATTCTCAAGGGATTTTAATCTTTACTAATTGCGGGCTAACAAAGCTGTGGATAAGTCCGTTTTTCCAGGCTGGGGGATGGCAATGCGGTTCATTTAACCATGAACGCCAATAATAATCAGCCTCAGGTTGGACGCCTGGCACTGTTTGGAAGCCGACGCCAGTCGCGCCCCGTGACCGCGGATAGCATCACCTGTGAAAGCTGGCATCCTGTCAGGAGAACGGTGAGGCAGCGGCAACCTTCCCGCGTGAACTGGTCACGGAGCGCGACTGGCGTCGGCTTCCAATAGTACCAAGCTTACTCCATGACCCGCCAGCAACGGCAGTTGATTTCCCGCGGTGAACCGTTTTGGGTCAGGGGATATTTATCGTCAAATATCGCTGAATGGTAGGTCGAAACCCATTTAACGTGCCCGACAGCGCCGCAAGGGCCGCCATCCTACCCGACCCACCCTTGACAACCGCTCTACGCCGGTTATACTTCAAGTTAATAAGGCGACGGCCCATGCTGGCGCCACCCAGGCAGCCCCTATTTTAAGGAGACATTCATGACCAGCACCGTGCATTATGATCGACAGACAGCCCCGCGGTTAGGCGCGGTGTTTAACAGCATCGGCGCGTTCAGCTCGCCGGGCAAAGCCGCCAGTGAGCGAAAATTCGCCGCGCTATTCACGGCATTGAAAGACGAAGGCATCATTCACGCGGATTCGCAGCTGTTGCCGCGCATCTTCGGGCCGCATGAAGCGGCGGCGGCGGCGGACGACTTCGCGGCGGCGCGGATGGATGCGATACTCATCTATAATAGCGCCTTCCCGAACGGGCACGTCTTCCCCACCATCGCGCTGCATCCGCAATTGAGCCGCACGCCGGTGATGATCAGCGCCGATTATGAGGCGGAATTGGGTGACCGCGAGTGGACCACCAATGCCTGGTGCGGCGTGATCATGAACAATTATGTGGCCAAGCGCGTGGGCCGTCCCATTCGTCCGCTGCCCGGCGATCCGGCGAGTGATGCCTATCGCGATGAATTAACCATGCTGCTGAATTGTTATCGCGCGGTGAGCCTGATGCGGCGCGAATTTCTCGGCCGCTTCGGCGACGCCCCCGGCGGCTTTCATTCCGCCAGCATGGATCAATTCGCCTATCTGCGCACCTTCGGCACGCGGCTGGAGACGGTCGAACTGCTGGCGGTGATGGATACCTACCACAGTGGCACTGCCAGCGGCTATCTCGGCACCACGGCCTTCACCGACGAGGAGGTGACCGCGACGATGGCGGAAATGTCCGCCGGGCGCGCCTGCGAAATCCGCGCGGATCACCTGCGCAACGGCGCGCGCTTCTACCACGCGATGAAAGCCCACATCGAGGCTAACGGTTTCACCTCCATCGCGGTGAAATGCTGGCCGGAAATTCTCGCCCCGGGGATCGAAATCGCCGCCTGCCTTCCGCTCACCTGGCTGATGAGCAAAGGCGTGGTACGCGCGGCGTCCTGCGAATCCGACTGCAGCACCGCGGTGATCCAGAGCCTGGCCGCGCTGCTGTCCGGCACGCCGGCCGCCAACCTGGATTTCGTCAACCACACCGGACGCTGCCAGTGCGTGGAACTGGGCCATTGCGGCGTGGGCATCGCCGGGCAGATGAGCGCGGATGAAACGATCGCCTATAAATCCCCCGACCGGCAGGGCGGCGCGCCGGAACATGCCCCGGCGCTCATCGGCCAGTTCGCCTACGGCACGAAGACCGGCCTGGCGATCACCCAGGGCATGGACGGGCGCTTCAAACTGCTCACCTTCACCGGCGTTTCCAGTCCGGAGACCGCGCAAGGCAAACGCTATAGCGCCGCGGACGTGCTGATCCGGGAATATCGCCGGCTCGACCGCCTCATCCTCCAGCACGGCTTCCCCCACCACCTGGCCGTCGCCATGTCCGACATCAGCCGCGAAGTCGCGGAGGTATGCGCCGTGCTGGATATTGAGTATTTCAACCCGGCGGAGACGGCGTAGGAGTGGTGTAGGAGGCCTGATGTCTGCGAATATTCACTTGCTCATTCGCGGCGATGATGCCGGATTGTATCCGGGTGTGACCGATGCCGTGCTGGCAGCGGCGGAAGCCGGATTGTTGCGCAACACCTCGATCATGGTGCCGGCGCCGGCCTTTGCCGATGCGGCGGCGCGGCTGCGCCAGGTGCCCGGGCTGTGCCTGGGACTGCACGCCACCATCAACAGCGAATGGGTGACGCCCCGCTGGGGACCGGTGCTGCCCACCGCGCAAGTGCCCTCGCTGGTCGATGCGGCGGGATGGTTCTATCCGCTCCCCCACCAGACCAGTGCGGCCGGCGTCAAGCTGGACGAAGTGATGGCGGAAGTGCAGGCGCAGTTGGCGCGGGCGCGTGCTGCCGGCTTGCCCATCGCGTATCTCGATACGCACTGCTGTTTCGAATGGTTCGAGCACTTCGCGATGGGAGCGCGTTTGCGCGAGTTCGCCCGCGCGGAAGGCCTGGTGATCGATCGAGAACTCCCCGGGCTGCCACCGGTCGAAGGGGAGTTTGCCAATGACTGCGCGCGCCTGATCGCGCAACTCGAGGCCGCGCCGCCGGGGTGCTACAAACTGGTCTGCCACCTGGGACGCGACGATGACGCCATGCGCGCGCTGTTGCCATCCTGGATCGCCGATCCGCAGCCCGGCGCGGTGGCGCGCGATCGTGCCGCCGAAGCCGCGCTGCTCACCGATCCGGCCCTGATCGACTACTGCCGCACGCATGGAGTCGCGTGCATCCGCTATACCGATCTTCCAGCAGTTGAGGCATAAGATAGCAGTAAAATGTATGGGATAGTTGTACTACCGCGGAGACGCAGAGAGCGCAGAGATCTCGCCGAGAGAAGATTCAACTGGTAGTCCAATTGTGCCGACATCATCTTCTCTGCGCATCCTCCGCGTTCTCTGCGTCTCCGCGGTAGAAATACTCACCGCTACCCGAACCGGTACCCGACATTCCGCACGGTATGGATCATCACACCGATCCGGTCGCCGAGTTTGGCGCGCAGGCGGCGGATGTGCATATCGACGGTGCGGGTATCGCCATAATATTCCGTCTCCCACACCGCGCGCAGCAGATCGTCACGGGTATGCACCTGGCGTTGGTGCTGCAGGAGAAAGCAGAGTAACTCGAACTCCTTGTAGGTAAACTCGATCAGCTTCCGATCGACCGTCACCTCGCGACTATGCAAATTCATCGACAATCCGGCCACTTCGATTACCTCGCTGCGCGGTACCGCGCCGCGCATTTTCATCGCCGTGAAGCGCAGGCGGGCTTCGAGATCGGGCACCGTGATCGGCAGAATGAGAAAGTCGTGGATGATGCTGTCAAAGCGCAGGCGGTTGGCGATTTGCCGTTCCGCGAAGAGGAGAACCGGCGCCTGCTCCCAGATGCCGCGAATATTCGCAAGCACCGTGCCGGAAGTCTGCACATCGCGAAAGGCGGCATCGACGATCACCGCCAGCGGTTGCGTGAGCTGATGGGTATACGAGAGCGTGACCGCCGGAATGACTTGCGGCGCATAATGCAGCTGTTGGAGTTGCCGCAGCAATTCCCGCACGCACCCCTCGCGCGGGCGTGTGGTAACGAGCACCATCTCGCTGGCCGTGTAGTATTCCCACCCCACTTTTCGGCAACCTCCAATACCAACATACCCCGGTTAGTTTTCCAACAGGTTTCGGGGAATGGCGATTGGGGATTGGCGAGGGGACAGCGCGGGAGGAGATACCGAGATTGGCTACAGCAAGCGATTTTTCAACGCAAAGACGCGGAGACGCAGAGAGCAACGCAGAGAAAAATATTAATAACCATTCCGGCATTGCTGGCGCGCGAGCGTCCTCGCGAGCACTCCGGTGGTTGAGTAGACTAGGAGGGTCGTATCGAAACCACCGGAGTGCTCGCGAGGACGCTCGCGCGCCAGCAATGCCGGAACAAAAACCGGCGCACGGCAGCTTTGCCATGCGCCGGTTGCCGACAAACGTGTAGTGTCGATCAGTCGATCTTCGGCACCGCATAGCCGGCGTTGGTCAGGCACAATGGGGAGTTATAGGCATCGGGCCCCATGCGGCCGGCTTCGCGCGGCCGGTCGAGATGCGCGACGACATGGAACGCCACCGGGGTGATGAGGAGGCAATCCGGTTCGAACAGGCGCCAGGCCGACGGCGGAGTGGCTTTGACATAGATCGTCAATTCCTTCTCGGATTTCGGCGCCAGCACCAGCGGGTTATCAAACCGCGGCATGAAATCGGCCTTCATCCCCTCCGAAATATCCTCTTTTTTGAGATCATATAACGCGACATACGTATCGAGCCGCTTGCTGAGGTAGAAACCTTGCAAGAACATATTATTGATCTTCACTTCTTTGTCGGAAGGGTTCTTCACCGTGATGGTGATTTTGGTCTTTTCACCGAAGATGATGGAACCCTGGACTTGCGGCGCAGAGATGCGCACCGGCATCGCGGCCAGGATGGCTTCCCATTTCGGCAGTTCTTCCGCCGGGCGCATGGCGGTGTCACCGGGAGCCGTCAGAGCATACCCGCCTTGCTCGCGACGAAACGCATACAGCATCGGCTTGTTGGTGGTGATTTCCGGCACCCAGCGCATCCCGTTTTGCGTGTTGGAATACATGCACTGCAGCGGCAGCGTGACGATATCGCCGGTCTGGTGTTTGCCGATCAGCACTTTATCGATTTTTAAGGTCATTTGGGCGTAGCTGGGACCACCCCCGGGCCACAGGGAGGATTTGCTTTCCGGCTGCTCTTTAGGCAACGCGATCGCGGTCACCGTCCCGAGCACGGCCAGATCCGCGTTATTGAGGAAGGTATCCGATTTGGCGGCGGGCGGCGCGCCGTTGGCATTTTGGGCAGCCAGGGGCAACATCCAGGTGAACAGGCAGACGATGACCGCCATGAGCGTCAGGGTCATCCGATGGGAATACATCTCAACCTCCTTACGATGATGTGAAACGGTAGCGACCGGTACGGCACCTGCGCGCGGTCGCGGGACGATGGCGTCGCGACCAGGGTGATGGACCGGTATTGTCTTATTATTATTTCAATGTGCACGGCTGATTTCCTGCAGCCGTGATGAAAAACGCCCGTGTTTTACCTTGTATCTACATCATGGTTTCATCCGCGGACGGGCCGTAAGTCATCGGCAACGGGATATCGTTGATCCGCAGATACACGCCGAGTTGCGCGCGATGATGAATGAGATGATTCATCACAAAGCTGCGCAGTACGGCGATGCGCGGCATGGTGAAGATCGTCTTGCCGTAGGCAATCAACGACCAGGGCTTCATCAACTCCTCATCGCTGACAGCGGCGAGGGTGGCGCGCGCGGCCGCCGCGGTCTCGTCGAAGAGCGCCAGCAATTCCGCCTGCGTAGTCGGCAACGGGCGCGGATCCGGCCCGTTAACTTCAAAAGAATCCGTGGTCAGCGTCAGCGAGATCCATCCCACCAGGCGGGCGATATGCGTCGCCAGTTGTCCCATCGACATCGACTTCGCGTGCGGTCGCCAGTCGCCCTTCTCCAACGGGACGCGCGCCAATATCGCCCGCGTACTGATCATTTCGTTGTCAAATTCCGCCAGTAATCCGGTGTTCTTCGGCATCGTGGTACTCCTTATGGTAAATAACGCCGGTTCGAACGGCGATGTGGTTCTCTTTCGCGATCACGGGCAAAATTCCTTGCCGTAGGCACAGCGCGAAAAGATAGCGCCGGTCTCCAAGGCAATTCAGTGCACGATCAACACGCATTACGATTAACCGTGAGCCGGAAGCTAAGCTACCAGCAGCTTGTTGAAAAACTCCGGTGGTCAGATCGCTGAGAGATTCTTTCGTCGGTGTGTGTCGCAATTGTGAGACGTATCTGGCGTTATACGGTGAGCAATTGCGACGCGCACCGGCGGAAGAAGATCCAGCGAGGTGGCCGCCGGGGTTCTTCAACAAGCTGCTAGCCGTTCCCCGATCAACACCGGTAAGATTCCCGCGGTGAACCAGACTGAAACCGACGCTAAATAGCGACATCATGGCCGCATGACCACCCGCGCCGCGGGAATACTGGCCACGACACACTATTGAGGCGGCAAGGACGATGACTACTCTGCTGGTGATATCGATTATAGCGATTGTGCTGATCGGGCTGTTGGCGGCCGGAGAGATACTGGTGGGGTTGGTACTACTGGAGGCGCTACGCCGGTGGCTGCTGCGCGCGCGCCGGGAAGTGCCGTGGTGGGGCCACCGGGCGAAGGCGTTGCTCACCAAGGCGAACCAGGTAGCCGTGAAGGCCAAGGGACGGGTGACCAAGATCGCCACCGGCGCGGAGACCGTCAGCGTCGGCATGCTGCGCTTTGCCGAGAACGCCAGTTGGGTCGCACAGCGAGTGATGGCACTCCCGGTGATCGAAACCATCGCCGCCGCGCGTGGCTTACGCCAGGGTCTGCGCGTCTGGCAAGTCACCCGCGCCCGGCGCAAAGCCCGCGTTGCGCGTCCCGTCTCACTCCAGCCGTCCACGCCACCGCTCTTTTTCCCCGAGGAAGCGGCGCCGCAAGTGCGTAAGCGCGCCGCGTAGACGGTTACGTTCAGATGGTATGATCTGCTGCGGACGTCGGGACGAAGGCCATGGACCGCCGGCATCCCTGCCGGCGCCCTCGTGGCAGACAACCTTCGCGCCGGCGCCGGCAAGGATGCCGGCGGTCCATAGCCTTCATGCTAACTTCGTCCGCAGCAGGCTCCATTAGCTCGTTTTCAGGAGGATTGCATGCCTGATGCCTCCATTGCGCCATCCCTCTTCGCCATGACGCATTTCCCGCGCAAAGGGCAGGTTTTCCGGGGTGGTCAACGATGGAATCGCCTAATGGGGGCAAGGGGATATGGCGGAAGGGAAGACACGGCGATCCTGGCGGTATCGGTTGGCGCGCGGGGTGATCATCCTGCTGGTGTGCGCGGGGACGCTGGTTGGGATTTATTATGGGTCAGGCGCGCTTTATCATGGACCGCACACGCTGGCGGCGGTGACGGCGGCGATGCCGGGGGTGCCGATCTTTCCGCTCACCTCGATGGCCCCGTTCAACATCAGCACCCAGCGCGCGCTGGCGATGCCGTTGCTGTTGATGCGCCGACAGGGAGCGCATCGCGCGGAAGCGGCGCTGCTGCAAGCGCCGGCGGACCGGGAGTTTATCGTGGGCTGGTATCTGCAGTCCGCCTCTTCGCAACGCTGGTCGCTGGTGGCGAATGACACCGTCGGCGACAATCGGCGGCTGGTCTTTCTGCGCGCGCATGAAGGCCTGCAGGTAACCGTGGGGGCAACGCGCAACATTCTCACCCCCGTGCAGCTCATCTATCTGGAGGGGCTGACCGACCGGCTGGTGGCGCAACTGACCCCCAGTGAACCGCTGCCGGAGCCGGATAATCCCCTCTTTGCCGGCCTGCCGCATCACGCGGTGGCCCCAAAGCCGGCCGCGCCGCCGGTGAAACCCCAACCGGTCATCGCGAAAGCGCCCGTCCTGCATTGGCATTTGCCGCCGGAGGTTACCGCCGCGGCGTCAGCGTCGGCCGTCTCGCTCTTCCCGCCGGCGGAGCCCGAACCGTCGCCGGTGGTCATCGCGAAACTGCCGTCTCCCTCCGACTTCGAAACGCCCCCGGTGCCGGCAGAACCGGCGGTGATCACCCCGAAGAAGCCGGCGCCGCAGCACGTGGATCATCCCGCGCCGGCGCCCCGCGAAACGCCCGTCGTTCACCCACGACCGGCGATCGAAAAACCCGCGCCTAAACAACCCCACCCCGCGCCGGAACCGGCACCGGACACGCAGGAACCGGTGCTCGACCCGCCGCATCCGATGGAAGATCAGGCGGCGGAGTATCGACCGTAGCGGATGTATGGAAGTGTGGGGGTACCGGAGTGTCGGAGTGTGGGAGCGGGAACTAATTATCAGCAGCATGTTGGACGTTTAGCACGGTTTGGAAGCCGACGCCAGTCGCGCTCCGTGACCAATACCCGCGGGAAGGTTGCCGACCATAACCTTCACGCACACCGAGCATCGCTACAAATGCGCTGTAATTATACTCCTTTCCAACAACTATGTCAAACATACGAGTGCTGTGCCACAGCACCGCTTTTGCACGTCCAATTGGGCTCGTAGTAGCGCCGCAGCCGCAGCAAGGCGCGTCCAGCAGCCACTCACCCGATAGCAACGGTCACGGGACGCGACGGGCGTCGGCTTCTAAACATTGCTAAGCTTACTCCATGACCCGATCACAGCAGCATTGAATTCCCGCTGAGAACCGTATGGTGGCAGACTCCGCTTTCTGCAGGGAACTCCTACCCATAGCGCGTTACTTCCACAGCCCGCGCTCTTCCAGCAACGCGCGCAGGTGGCGCATGTCGGCGAGGAGGGTGTCGCGCAGGTCCTGGCGGTGTAGGGCGGCGGCAGGGTGGTAGAGGGGGACGATCAGCGTGCCGTCGCGCTCGAAGAGTTGGCCGTGCACCTTGCTGATCTGCCATTGCGGATCGACCAGCACGGCCAGCGCGAACCGTCCCAGCGGGCAGATGACGCGCGGGCGGATGGTCTGGATTTGCGCGTGCAGATAGGAACTGCAGGCGGCCACTTCCACGGGATTGGGATCGCGGTTATTGGGCGGGCGGCAACGGTTGACGTTGGCGATGAAGACGTCGGCGCGCTCCAGACCGATATCGCGCAGCATGTTATCGAGGAATTTGCCGGAAGCGCCGACGAACGGGCGTCCGGTGGCATCCTCCTTCGCCCCCGGCGCTTCGCCGACGAACATGATCATCGCCCGCGGATTGCCTTCACCCGGCACCGCCTGCGTGCGCCCCGCGGCGAGATCGCACTTCGTGCAGGCGCGAATTTGTGCCGCCAGCCGTTCCAGTTCTTCCACGGTATTCAGCGCTCGATCCTGTTCAGCCATTCAGTCTCCTCCTGTATCCCACTCATTCCCCTCGCGACACCAGCGTGACCCAGCCTTCGCGCTCGTAGCGGGCGAGGATCGCGTGGCCGGCGGCGCGGAGGGCGGCGCGAATGTCGTCCTCCTGGCTGACCAGGTAGCCGGAGGAGATGAACAGTCCGCCGGGTTCCAGCACGGGGGGAAGCTGGGGAATCAATGCGATAATGACCGGCGCGAGGATGTTGGCAATGATCAGATCATAACGTCCGTGCTCGGTGGCCAGCAATTCCGCAACGTGGAAATCGATCAGTGCGCGCACGTGATTGAGATCCGCGTTCTCCTGTGCCACCCGCACAGCCAGCGGATCGTTGTCGATCGCGGTCACCGTGCCGGCGCCCAGCTTGATCGCCGCGATCGCCAGAATACCGCTGCCGGCGCCGACATCGCACACGCGCATGCCGGGAGTGAGGTAGTAGGACAGCGCCTGCAGGCAGGTGAAGGTGGTGCCGTGCGTGCCGGTGCCGAAGGCCATGCCGGGATCGAGCACGACCACCGCCTGACCGGGACGCGGGGTGAAGGATTCCCAACTGGGGGTAATGGCCAGCCGCGGCGAGACTTCCTGCGGAGAAAAATACTGCTTCCAGCCTTCCAACCAGTCGCGGTCTTCCATCGTCGTCAGCGTGACCGGGGGAATCTCGTCGAGCAGACCGACTTCGACCAGTTGCCGCAGCGCCAACTCCGTCACGGCGGCGACCTGCTCCTCCGCGGCGTCGCACCAGAAACCGCGCACGAAGTGCTGCTCCTGGCGCCACTCCTCCGCCACGCCGTCCGCGCCATGCGCCTTCAGCACCTCCGCCGCCGCCTCGCCGATCTCATCCGGCACCGCAAATTCCGCGACATACCAGGGCATATAGCTCCTTTGGATACAAAATGCAGAAGGTAGAATGCAGAATTGACAATAGAGAATGTAAGACGTCACTCACCAACCGAGCATTGCGCACGAATTCTGCATTCTCAATGCTACCTTCTTCATTCTGCATTGCTTGTTTAGCAGGTTTTCCGGCACGCCTGACTGAAATTCTTCAACATGCGCAAGCCCAGCGCGCCGGATTTTTCCGGGTGAAATTGGCTGGCAAACAGGTTGCCGCGCGTAATCGAGGAGGTGAAAGACTGGCCGCCGTATTCCGTGCTGGTGGCGATGATCGATGGATCCGCGGGCGCCACATAGTAGGAGTGGACGAAATAGACATAGGTTTGCGCGGGGATATCCGCCAGCACCGGTGTCGGCGCGTGCATCGTCAGACTATTCCAGCCCATATGGGGGATTTTCACGCCGTCCGGCGCGCCGTCGGGGAAGAACCGCACCACGCGACCGGGAAAGGCACCCAATCCGCGCACCGGCCCGAACTCCTCGCTCTCCTCGAAAAGCAATTGCAATCCCAGACAGATGCCGAGAAAAGGTTTGTCGGCGGCAATGGCCGCGAGAATCGCCGCGTCGAGCCCGGTCTGGCGCAGGTGATCCATCGCCATCCCGAACGCGCCCACGCCGGGAAGCACCACGCCGTCCGCCGCCGCCACCACCTCCGGATCCGTCGTCACCGCCGCCGGCGCGCCGACTTTCTCCAAGCCCTTCACGACCGAGCGCAGATTGCCCATCCCATAATCGACTACCGCGATCATATCCACCGCCTCGCAGGCATGGTAGCATCGCAGGTAGATAGCGTCAAGGATTTATGGGTGATGCGCAGGAGTGGTGGAGTTCCGGACGATTGAGCCTGGTCCATTACGGCAGTCCTGGGTCAGGTGACCGAGTTCATCCCGTCCAGTCCCGGTGGCCTTTCCCCAGGACTGGCGTCCTGGGCTAGGATCAATCATCCCTCCGGGATTGACGGACGTATGATTTCTCTAATCACCACTCCACTACTCCACCACTCTACCGCTCCACCACCCCCACACTCCCATACGCCCATACTCCAACACGCCCACACTCGCCGGCAATAACTGACCTTTACGCATGGCGGCCTGTCGGGTATACTCTATGGTACTCATACCATACAATCTGTCCGCTCGGATGACGCGGGCAACGTTGCGCGCTGCACTGTCGGTGCAGGGAGGAAAAGGAATGGACGCTAACGATCTGGTGGTGGTTTTCGACGCGGCGGACGAAATACAGACGATACTGTACCGCACCCTGCTGGAAGAAGCGGGGTTCGACGTGCTCGAGCGCCCGATGGAAACCGATGAATTCGCCGGGGTGAAACAACGCGACCTGCACAGCCAATTACTGGTGTTGCGCGAGCACGCGGCGCGGGCGCGCGAGTTGATCGCGGCCTTCACCGAGGAAGCGGAGATCGGATCGTTGGAGTTGAACAGCGAGGAGGAGGGATGATGCGATGGTCGGCGTTGACCCTGGCGCTGCTGCTGGGATGGCTGTCCACCTCGACGGTGATGGCATCCGAGCCGGCGGCGCCGCCGGAAAAGGTCGTCACGTACCTGAGCTGGACTCCCACGGCGCTATACCTGGCGTTCCGTGTCGATGCCCGCATGGTGGTGGGCAACCAGACGCTGCCGCTGGGACAACCCTGGCGTGATGACGCCGTCGCCATCTACCTCGATCTGCACCCGACCGGTGCCACCAATCTCACCGAACACTGCGTGCGCGTGGTGGTGAGCGCCGCCGGCGGCGCCACCGTGCAGCGCGCCAATAAAGGCGAGTGGCGCGACGAACCGGCCTGGTTTCAACCCGGCGAAAACGGCACCATCCGCTATGGCGTGCATGTCACGGGGAAACTCAACGACAGCACCACCCCCGCCAAAGGCTATCAGGTCGAAATGGGATTGGCCTGGAACCTGTTGCATGTCGAACCGCCGGTCCGTGAACATCCGGGAGATCCGTTGCCCACCATCGGCTGCGCGCTGGTGTCCTATGCGCAAGGCGAAGGACAGGCGGTCTCCTGCTGGCCGCGGTTGTTAAAAGAAGAGAACCTGAATAATCCCTCCAGTTGGGGGCGATTGCAGTTCGTGCAAAACATGCTGCCGCAAGCCGGTACCGAGACGACCGGCATGGTGACGCTGGTGGATGACGAGCCGCTGATCGATGGGGAAGTCGGCGGCGCGGAATGGATGACGGCGGGCATTGTGTCTTTCCCCAAGCATGGTTATGTCGCACCGCTGACCCCAGTGGCCGCCCCGGCGCAACCGACGTGCCTGGTCGCCGCCTGGTATCTGCTCGATCCCGCGCTGCAACTGCCGGCCAATGCGCCGTTTGAGCCGGTCGGCCCGTGGGCGGGGGCGGAAACCCCCTACTACCATTTGCGGCAGATCGAGGAAGCGCGGCGCGCGGGGATCGACGCACTGGCAGTGGTATTGCCAGTGGAGCACGGCCTGTCCGCGCAGACGCGCGCGCGGTTAGACGCGCTGGTAAGCGCCGTGCGTGCCTACGATCACGCGCACGCGGCCAAATTCTACACGGACACCATTTCGCTGCTGCCGATTCTTGCTCCCGTTCAGGCGGATCTCGATGCCGCCGGCGTGCAGGCGGCGCTCGAAGCTTTTTATCGCCTGGTGCCGCCGCAATATCGCACGCTGACACCCAACACGGCGCGCCGCTGGTGTTATCCGGTGGTGCTGACATCGCCCGCGGGGGAGAAAGCGCCGGCGGACGCGCCCGCGGTCCTCACCCGCATCAGCACTGCGCTGTCCGGAGCGACCGAGACGCCGATCGGCTGGCTGCTGGACGCCGGCTGGCAAGAGTTGCCGTTGCCGGCGGACGCGCTGGCGCGCTGTAATTGGGACGCGGCGGCGGGATTACGGTTGGGAGAAGGCCCGGTGCGCGTCGCGCTGGTGTCGCCCGGCATCGCGCTGTCGCGGCTCGCCTATCAACCACGCCGCGAAGGTGAAATCTACCAGAGCGGCTGGCTCACCATCGCCAACGCCCATCCGGACATCGTCCTCATCCGCAGTTGGAATGACTTTGCGCAAGGCACGGAGATCGCTCCCTCTCGCCGCTACACCTACCAATTCGTCGACAGCACCCGGCTGGCGACCATCCGGTTGTCGGAAGGTCGCGGTTTGCATTTGCGCCTGTTGCGCCATGATCTGCCGCCGGTCCTCGCGCCTGGCCGCACCTATCCGGTGGAACTGTTCGTCAAAAATGCCGGCATGGAAAAGCTGCTGACGAATGAAGGCATCCGCGTCGATTACCGCATTACCCGCGGCGATCTCACGCTCGCGTCCGGGGTCGCTACCGAAGAGATCGTGCTGCTGGAACTCTCCACCGCCCGCCTCCGCTTTGCGCTCTCCACCGCGGTGGATCGCCATCACGCGCTGCCGCCGGGCGCCTATCAATTGCACCTGGACTTTCGCCAGAAAAAAGTGCCGTTCCTCAATGTCCCCGGGCTGGTGCAAACACTCGGCACGCTGACCCTGCCGTTGCAAATCGGCGCGGAACACGATCTCCTGCAAGTCTTGCATTGTGAAACGCCGGAACGCCTGCTGACCGGCACGAGCGCGCCGGTCAGTTATCGCCTGCGGCGCATCGGCGACGCCCCGCTGAAAGGGAAAGCCTCCCTGCATCTGCGCTGGTTGGACGAGCACGATACCCCCATCGGCAGCGAGGTGACGCTGACGAACAGCCTGCCGGCGGACATCGGCGACATCGCCACGATCAACGGCGCGCTCCCGGCCGCCCCCGCGCAACCCGGCTGGTATCGGCTCTGTTTGCAACTATATGGCGGTGAACAACCGCTCACGCTGCACACCGCGCTGCTCTCGGTGACGGCCGCCGATTACCGGGCGCAACTACTCAGCATCGACTTGCCCTACAAACAGCACGACCAACTGGAAGCCGGCCAGCCGCAAACGGTGCCGGTCACGCTGCGCAATGCCGGACTCACCGCGTGGCCGGCGAAAGACACCAGTCTGCGCTATCAGTGGCTCACCTGGGATGGGCGCGCCATTCCCCATGCCGGTGGTTCGGTACCCTTGCCGGCGGAAGTCAAGGAGAGCAACGCCACGGTCCAGGATATTGCCCTTGCCCCCCCACCGGGCGTCGGCGCGTTCCGCTGCGCCTTCGGACTGGAGTGCCACGGGCAACCGGTCAGCTTGCTCGCGAATCCCCTGCTGCCGCAAAGCCCGCTGGCGACGACGGTGATTCATCCGGAACGCTACACGCCCCTCGATCTCACGACCGTCTGCAACGATTGGGGCGCGCAATCGAGCCTGTCGTCCTCGACGGAGAAGATCGATATCGATGGCGAAGGCAATGCTTTTCCGCTGGAAGAATTTCTTCCTGACGGTGACGCCACCCCGTTCGGTTATCAGCCGGGTTGCCGGCTTCCCGAGGCGGATCCCGCCGTCGTGGCCACTGCGGTCGGCTTTCGCTTTGCCCCGGCGCAGGACGGGCGCGCACCGATGATCCGCGCGAAAGGCCAGGAGATTCCGCTGCCGGACACGTCCGCGCGGGCACTGTACCTGGTGGCGCTCAATGCCGGCCACGCGAATCCGGCGCACCTCACCCTGCGTTATGCCGCCGGCGACCCCACCGCCGTCGATCTCAATACGTCGTACTGGCTGGGAGAACCGGCGTTCAACGAACCGGTAATGTTGAAGACCCGTTATCTGCGTACCGCGAAAGGGGATGACTGGTATGCGCACGGCGCGCTGTTCGTCTATCGCATCCCGCTCGATTCCCGGCGCAAGCTGAAGAGTTTAGCGCTGCCCGCGATGCCGGAGCTGTGCTTGTTCGCGATCACCCTGGAAGCGACGGTGGCCGCGCCCTGAAGGACGTGGCCAGTGTTTTGGGAAGCGCGCTTTGAGAGCACACAACGTTTTCTTTGCTCCATGGCGTGCGCAAACTCATATGGGCGAACTCATATGCGTTGCCGGCTGAAGCGTGTTTACGCCAGGTGAGCGGCAACTCGATAGTGCAAATCAGGGCACGCCGGCGTGACCGGCGTGCGCTATCACCGCACCCGACCGGGTGAATGTTGCGACAGCGTGCCATTGGGTGGTTCGCAAAAGGCTTTTCTGTTGCTAAAATGGAACAGGTGTAGACAGTAACTGAATTGGACAAGAATGGGGAAATACCGGGAGCTTGATTATGTATTTTCGCAATTTCTCCTTGCTGTGCGTGATGTTCCTCGCGATCGCCGTCCAGGCGGACGTGTGGCACACCGTACACTCCGGCGATTCGCTGGATAGTCTCGGCAAACGCTATCGGATGGCGGCGCGCGAGATCGCCAAAGCGAATCACCTCTCCGGCGCGATGCGCCTGACTATCGGAAAACGACTGCGGATTCCGCATGTCCAATCGTATACGGTGCGCAATCACGACACGCTGGCGGTGATCGCCAAGCGCTACGGATTGACCGCCGGTGAATTAGCGCGCATGAACAGCCTGGCCGCCGGCAGTCGCCTGACCATCGGCCAATCCCTGCTCATCCTGGCGCCGGCCCCAACTACCGAGAAGAAGCCAACACCGGAGAAAACACTGACGCCGGAGAAAACGCCGGCGCCGCTAACAACACCTGAACCGGTGAAGAAACCGACGGAAGGAAAAGGGCCGGTTGCCGCGGGGGTGCATGTCGGCGCGATCACCGTGACGCCGGCGACGCTGAAATCCGGCTGGTATACGGCGACGAAGGAACCGGTGCGGATTACCGTGCAGGCGGAAGGCGCCACGCGAGTGGAATTCTGGTATGCGGCAGCCGGCATCAAGCAGGCGCCGGGGTTGCTGGGCATCGATCAAACCGGTAAAACGAACTTTTCGCTGGGCTGGACGGTCCCCGCGCATACGAGCTGGCATCTCTGGGCCGTCGCGTATAACGCCGCGGGCAGCCACGTCTCCTCCGAACTGATCAATGTCTTTAGGGATTGAGGCGCGTTGCCGGTAGACACTGTTCACCCTTGGCACCCTGGGCTAATGGGTCCATTGGCATGAAGAACCGTATTGCCCGAAGGGCAGTGCTATATCAGCCCAGGGTGAAACCCTGGGAAGTAGGCCAAGCAGGTGATCTGCTCCCTGAAGGGGAGCTCTATCTACGTAGTTCACCCTTTCAGGGTTCAGCATGATACCCGACCGACAACCCAGGGCATTGCCCTGTCCTTTATACACATCTTGTCCGCACGCAAAAGAGGGCTTTGTAGTAGTTATTACAAACCAGAGATGACAGCCTGCGCTACACTCTCCCCCTGGAGTAAGTGTGTCAAGGAGGACGGGGCGCATGGACTGGATTCAGGAAGAGTTCGGAGCGATTGATTGTCGGGATCAACGGCGCAATCGGCGGTTTCAGCAGGTGGCGGCGGCTTGGTGGCAGGGGGTGTCCGTGTCGGTGTCGGACGTGTGTCGGCAGGGCTGGGCCGAAACCATGGCGGCCTATCGGCTGGTCAAATCGAAGTTTGTGACCCTGGAAGTTGTGTTGGGACCGC
>Ga0209697_10002815_pt1 | contig 24377 bp, 20 predicted proteins | sample AliMusrvi5mmetaG_FD_184115 | JGI IMG/M metagenome (GOLD analysis project Ga0209697, IMG submission 184115) | Freshwater lake bacterial and archeal communities from Alinen Mustajarvi, Finland, to study Microbial Dark Matter (Phase II) - Alinen... | ecosystem: Environmental > Aquatic > Freshwater...
GCGTCGCCCCCATTCGCCCGCCTACGCTACGCTCCGGCGGGCGAATGGGGGCGCTTTGTGCGTGTCCAAGTTTGATCGCGCACTGTCCAGGTTTGATCGCGCCGCGACAACGCAAAAGCTTTCGCCAATCTCCTGCTTGACTTCTTAACGGCCAGCTCCTTGGATTTCGGTGATTATGATTGAAGATTAATATGAGGAGAACGGCCGCTTCCCCCCTCCAATCCCCTGTCGAAGACATTGCATGGATCGGGGATGTCAAAGAGGTGCTTCATCCCATCGACATCAGCCGCCCGCTTTGGGTTCGGACGAAAAACATCTCCACCGGCCCGTCCACCCCCCAGCCTTCGGTTCCCCATCCCGAGGTGCATCCGTATTGCGAGTTTTCGGTGGGGTTGAAAGGCAGGGGAACGCAGTATATCGGCTCGGAAAAGACGCGGATGCACGGCGGCGAGGTTGTTCTCATGGGGCCGGGCGTGCCGCATTATGGTTTCCATACCGGCTACCCGCAGCATGGGATAACGATCCATTTTTCACCCACGCTGCTTGTCGAGTTGGGGCCGCGCGGCGACGGCGTTCGGATGCTTTCGCGGTTCACGGCCTCGCAGAGCCTTGCCAGAGCCGTGCTGCGTCCGCCCCCCCAGCTTTTCAACCGGCTCTTCCTGCGGGCGGAATCGATGCAATCGGAATTCCGCTCCCCGCGGGTCGGCACCGAGCTCCGGCTTCGGGCGCTTTTGAGCGAATGCATCGTCGATATCATGCGCTGGGAGGAGGACGAGGGGCGCGCGACCCCCTCCACACTCACAAACGTGAAATGGAGCACGATCGAGCAGACGCTCCACCACCTCCACGAAAATTATGCCGACCCGCTCTACGTCGAGCAGGTCGCCAAGGCTGCGGGCCTCAGCGTGAGCCGCCTGCAGGCGATGTTCCGCGATGCCTTCGGGATGAGCTGCATGCAATACCTGAGATACTACCGCATCTGGCGCGCGACGGCGATGCTTTGCATGACGGGTGCGCGGGTGACGGAAGTGGCCTTTGCCGTCGGCTTTGAAACGTTGAGCCATTTCAACAGCTCCTTCAAGGCCATTACCGGCTTCTCGCCGTCCGACTTCATGCGGTCCACCGTCCAAAAGCGCAGCTAATTGGCTGGAAAAAGGTTGTGGCCAATGGGATGGCTGCTATCAAGTCCGCCCTGAACCTGCGGTTTCTTTCCCTCGACGGGAAGGTGGCCGCGCACCATCAATGACCCGTATGAATGCCGTTCTCACCGATTACTCCTTTCCCGACCTGAACCCCGAACTCGCGATCCTCGAACCCGCCGGCATCCATCTCGAAGCCGCCCAGTGCAAGACCGAGGACGAAGTGGCCGCGCTTTGCAAGAACGCGGATTTCGTCATCACCCAGTTTGCGCCGGTGAAACAGAAAGCCGTCGAAGCGATGCAAAAGGCAAAAATCATTGTCCGCTATGGCATCGGTGTGGACAACGTCGATCTCGCCGCGGCCGCCTCGCGCGGGGTGCCCGTTTGCAATGTCCCGGATTACTGCATCGACGAAGTCGCCGACCACACGCTGGCCATGCTGCTTGCGCTCACGCGCAGCGTGGTCCCCAACTGGGACGTCATCCGGCACGAACGCCAGTGGCGCCTTCCCGTGCCGCTCTCTTCGATGCGCGCCCTCAAAAACATGACCGTCGGCCTGGTCGCTTACGGGCGCATCGCCCGCGAAGTGGCGCTGCGCCTCAAGCCCTTCAAATGCCGCGTGATTGTGTTTGATCCCGCCGTGGCCCCGGAAAAAATAAAAGCCGACGGCTTCGAGCCGGTTTCCCTGGAAACGCTGCTCTCCTCCTCGGACGCGGTTTCGCTCCACTGCCCGAGCACGCCCAAGACCCGGCACCTTCTCTGCACGGAAACATTTTCCCGAATGAAAAATGGGGTGATTGTCGTGAATGCCGGACGCGGCGACCTCATTCGCGGCGGCGACCTCATCGAGGCGTTGAAATCGGGCCGTGTCGGTGCGGCCGGGCTGGATGTCACCGAACCGGAGCCTCTGCCTGCCGACAGCCCGCTTCTCGCCATGCCGAACGTGATCGTCTCTCCGCATGTCGCTTCCGCCAGCGTTGCCGCGGTGGATTACCTGCGCGCCTCGGTGGCTCAAATGGTCGTGGATCGCTCGCAGGGCAAACCGCTCCGCAATGTGGTGAACGGAGTCGCCATCCCACACTGACCCGAATGGCGCTAAGTTAAGGCGGTTTTGGGATGTGGGGCGGCCGTCCCGGCTGCCTGCTCGAAGAGAGAATAGCAGGCGGGACGCCTGCTCCACGTCGCTTAATTTAGCGCCATCCCACACTGACCCCAGTTTCCCTGTCTGCCGGCCTGAACGGCGGGCGTCTTTCGCAGGCCGGACGCCTGCGCTCCTTGGCTTATGAATACGAAAGGCAGGCTTCCAGCGCTTCTGCGACGGAAACGGTGGTGATCTCGCTCATGCAGCGGAAATCGAGCGGGCAGTCGCGCAGGAAGCAGGGGCTGCATTCGACCTGGTGGCGGATGACGCGGCTCCGCGGCCCGCGCGGGCCGGTGAACGCGGGTTCGGTCGAGCCGAAGACCGCGACGAGCGGGACGCCGAGAAAATCCGCGAGGTGCATCGTGCCGGTGTCGTTGGACAGCAACGCGGAGAGCCCGGAGAGCGCGGCCATCAGCTCGTCGAGGGTCGTTTTTCCGGTGAGGTCGGAGACGTTCGGGAATCCGGCGGAGAGCGATTGCGCGAGTTCGGTGTCGGCGGCGGTTCCGAGGATGACCCACCGGCAGGCGAGGAGCGAGTTGATGCGTTCGACGACCTCGCGGAAGCGTTTGGCGGGCCAGCGTTTCGCCGGGCCATACTCGGCGCCGGGGCAGAGGCCGATGAGAATTTCGTTTTTCGGCGGATTCCATTGCGGGCTCAAGGGCGAGGGCGGGACGGCCCCGCAATGCGCGGCGATCCTCCAGTAGCGATCCGCGTGGTGTTCCGGCTGGCGGAGCTTCTTCTTCGGCGGCGGGACGATCTGGTTGAGGAGGGCCTTGCGGTGGTGCCCTTCGAACCCCACACGCCGCGGGATGCCGGCGAACCGGATCTCCATGGCCGACCGGAAGGAATTGGTGAAAAGCACCGCCGCGTCGAAGCGCCCGCGCAGTTTTCCGGCGACGGAAATGACGGAGTCCTCTTTCGAAAACTCGATGACTTCATCCACCTCGGAGATCCTTTTCCAGAGCCCGGCAAGTTTGGCGGGAGCCAGCACGGAGAGCCGGACATCCGGGCGGCTGGTCTTGAAGGCCCGCGCGGCGCCGAGGCACATCACCGCATCCCCGAGCCAGTTCGGTGACCGCAGGACGACCCGGAACGGCTGGAGAGGTTTTCCGCCGGGAGGGAGAAATGTCCCGCGCTTCGCGGTGGCGGTGAGAAAATTCGGCCAGGGTGTTTTCCAGCGGTTGTGGACCCAGAACCAATCCTGCGGGGACTCGCGGATCTGGCGTTCGAGCGCCGCGTTGATGTCCGCTGTGAGTTTTTCCGGCTGGTCCGGGCTCCACGGGATTTCCTCGCTCAGGACGACCTTCCACTTCGCGAAGCCATCCGTGTAAATCGCCACGGGGATGACCGCCGCGTCCGTCCGCATGGCGAGCGTCGCGGCGAGCGGCGAGGTCGAGCAGAGGCGGTTGAAAAACGGGGTCCAGACACCCGCGTCCCCGGCGTTCTGGTCCACGAGGACGCCGACGATCCCCGGCTCGCGCAGGAGGGCGATCGCGGCGTTGAACCCGCGTTTCCGGTCGAACGTCGCCACGCCGAGCCTCCGGCGGTCGCGGTTCACGAGGTCATCGACGAGCGGGTTGCGGAGCGACTGATAGACGGTTCCGAACCGGGCTTCGGGCACTTGGAAAACAAGTTGGGCATACAATTCCCAGTTGCCGATGTGGTTGATCGCGAGCACGACCGGGCGGCCGTCCGCGATGTTCGTGCGGATGCGGTCGAGGCGCTCGATGGTGGCGATCCGCCCGATGTCCGCCTGCGGGACCGCCGGGATTTTGAAAGCGCAAACCGCGTTCGCTCCGAGTGTCGTGAAATGCTTGAACGTGAGCGAGCGGATCGCGGCGGGCGGCATTTCCCCGGCGAATGCCCGCGCGAGATTTTCCCGGGCGAGCCGCCGGTAGCCGGGCAGGACGAGCCACATCAAGGCCCCCACGGCCTGGCCGAGCAGAAAGCACGCGGGCAACGGCAGGCGGCGGACAACGCCCACAGCCACCAGAGCCAGAATATATACCAAGCGATCCGCCATGTCGGGAAAGACAGTTAGCCGCAACTTCCGCCAGCCGGAAAGCAAAGAAAAAAGCCCGATCTGGAAATGGCAAACCGGCCTGTTATCCGCTAGAGTTTTCCGGTCCCCATGCCACCGAGCGCGCATTTCCCGAAAAAGCTTTTGATCGCCGCATGTGCGGCCATGTCGCTGCACGGCCTGCAGGCGGACGTCCGGCACGTTTCTCCGGAGGGAAGAGACGGGGGAGCGGGAAACGAGAGAGCGCCCTGGCTAACGATCCAATACGGACTCGATCGCTTGAACCCGGGCGACACGCTCTTGGTCCATTCCGGCACGTATCAGGGCCCGCTGGAGGTCCGCAGATCGGGGACAGGGAAAAAACGGATCGTGATCCGGGGGCTGGAAACCGCGAAGATCGTGTCGCCCCACGGCGCTCCCGCCGTCACGATTTCCGGGGCATCGTGGGTCACGTGGGAAGGGTTTTTTATCGCCGGGGAAGTGGCTGTCGCCGGCCGCCCGGAAGGAATTGTCTTGCGCGCCAACACGCTGCAGGGCGGAGGGGCGGGATGCGGCATCCGCCTCGCCAGCGCCTGCCGCGCGTTGGTCGAGAGGAACATGGTCTCGGGATTCGAGCAGGGCGTGATCATCGCCGGCTCCGGCTGCGTTGCCCGCAACAACATCGTGCGAAAGAATTCGCGGGCGGGCATCGTCCTGGGCAATCTCCATCCCGCGCGGGACACCCTCGTCCGAAACAACACCGTCGTGGCCAACGGGGAGTCGCCGTTCTCGGCGGGCGGGATCTGGATCCGCTACGCCTCGAACTCCACCATCGAAAACAACATCATCGTCTCGGGGCCGGGACGGCGGCTGTTTTCCACCGAGGGCGATGGTGCCGGCGACCGGTTTCGCCACAATCTCTACTTTTCCCCGAGCGGCGGAGAAGGCGCGATGTTTTGCCGCGCCGGGAAAATGGAAACCGGATTTCTGATGCTCCGCCTGGGGACACGGGATCCGGGGGCGCTATTTGCGGATCCGGTTTTCTCCGATGCCTCGGCTTCGCTGCACAGATCCTCGCCGGCGATCGACATCTCCCCGGGCCAGCCATTTCTGGGCGAAACCGATTTTTCCGGCAGGCCGAGGAGAGCCGGGCTCGGGATGGATGCCGGGGCGCAGGAGTTCCAGTATGCGACCGGCCTGCACCGCAAAGGAAACCAGCTCGTCCACCAGGACCGCCCCGTCCGGCTCCGCGGCGTGGGCATCGGAGATCCGGTGCTGGAACGCCGGGACCAGCCGCTGCCGCACTACGAGACCCTGCGCCAGAAATGGAATGCGAACGTCGTGCGGATCAGCCTCCATTCCTACGTCTGGCGCAACGCGCAGCTTTTCGGCGGCCGTTCCGGCATCATGGAACGGATCCGCCAAGAGGTCGATGCCGCCACGGGCGCCGGGCTTTTTGTCATCCTCGACTGGCACATCACCGGCTGGCCGGACGGATTTGCGAGGCCCGCGGATCCCGGCGAACCGCGCGGCCTGCACGACTCGAGTTTTGCGCTGGCCTGCGATTTTTGGGGCGAGGCGTCGCGGGTCTTCGGGAAAAATGGGGCCGTGGCGTTTGAAATTTGGAACGAGCCGGTGAGGGGGCCGGCGAACTGGCAGCCCGATGCCGGGGAGTGGCGGCTGCTCCATCCTTTCTGGGAGCGGCTGATCGCGGTCATCCGGCGGCATTCCGACAACCTGGTCATCGTGTCGGGCGGAAGCTGGGCGTATTCGCTGAAGGGCATCCGGGAGCTGCCCCCCGCCGATGCGAATGTCGCGTTTTCCTGGCATGTCTATGCCGGCAAGGAGAACAACGACGAAGCCCGGTGGGCCGCCGCGTTCGACAATCTCTCAAAAGATTATCCGGTCATCGTCAGCGAATGGGGGTTCGATGAAATGGGAGCCCCGTATTTCCGGGGTGGCGTGGGAGATTTCGGCGCGAAATTCGCGACGAACTGGCTCGAGGGCCGGGACCTGCACTGGGTGGCATGGTGCTGGCACAGTTCGATTGGCCCGGCCATGCTCCGGCCGGATTGGGCGACGCCGACGCCGTTCGGCGCCTTTGTCAAAGCGCTTCTCCGGCTCAACCCCGTGTCCGAACCTCCGCAGCCGAGGTTCTCGTTTGCTCCCGCAGCACTCCCTCCGGCATCGAAACCGGATTTTTTAAGATAACATCAGTCGCATTTTTCAATCCACAAGGCGGCGGCCGCGGTGTAGCCGTGCACGGCATTCCGCCCGGCCACGGGGGCGATCTCCCCGCTGCAAAAAAATCCCGCCAGAGGGCTTTTTCCAGCCGCCGCGTGGAAGCTGGACGCGTCGTGGTTCGGGCTGCCGAAAAACCTTTCTCCCCTGCCCAGGCACGAAAAGAGCAGCGTGGCGAACGGCCGGACGCCGTGGAGCGCGCCCGTTGCGAGCACGCGTATGAGGTCCGCCTTGGCGATATCGCGGTCGCGGAGCTGGTATTGCAATGTCTGGCCGGTGCGCGGAATCCCGCCGATGACCACCGCCCCCGAACCCGGATCCGCCCCGATGATGTTGCGGATCAGGAAATCCCCCGGCTTGAAATCATCCAGGTATTCCGTTCCCGCCAGCCCGGCAAAAAGGTTGCCTTTCGCCACGGATTTTTCGGAATCCGTCAGCGACTCGAACGCGGTTTCCAGCACCTCGTATGCCGGCTGGCCGCCGAGGGCGTAAACGATGTTGTGCTCGGCCTTTGTGACGGTCAGCGGCTCGCCGATCGGGCGGCATCCCTGGCTGACCAGCGGGAGGATCGTGGTTCGTCCCGCGAGCGGCAGGCAAACTGCGTCCGCCAGGTGGCCGTTGAGGAAAACCGCAACATCGGGCTCGTCTCCTCCGCTCGCCAGACCACCCACGACGGCGGTTCCCGGGCGTTCCATGTTCCACTGCCTGAGCCAGGCGTCCGCTTCGAACCGGTAGGGGTTGGCCAAAAGAATGGAAGCGTGCGGACGGGGGGCGGAAAACCGGAACGCGGGAGCATGCGCCTCCAAGCCCACGGGTTCCCCGACATCGCAGCAAAGAGCCAGAATCGAACAGCCGGAGCCATTTTCCACCTCGTGCCTGTCAACAATCCGCCCGGCCGACGTGCACCCGATGACATCCGATACATGCCCGTCCACCCTCAACGTCTCGACAAATTCCGAAAGATGCGGGAGGTAGTCCGGGCTGACAAACGTCGCGGCCACTTGCGCGGTGCGCCCGAGAACTTCGCGGATGCGAATGGCGGCCCCTTCGGTCTTCCCCGGTTCGAATGGTCCGGGGATTTCGATGCTGACTGCTCGCGGTGCCTCCATATCTCCATCATCGCGCGATGCTGGCGCGAGTCAATCGCGCGTGATGGCCCGGCTGCTATTTCGCGCCGCTTCCCGCCAGCACGACGGGGATCGTGCGGAGGAGGATATACACGTCCAGAAAGACCGACCAGTTGTCGATATACTCGAGATCCATGCGGACCCAGTCGTGGAAGTCGGTGACCTTGTTCCTGCCCCGGATCTGCCAGAGGCACGTGAGCCCGGGCTTCATGCTCAGCCTCCGGCGGTGGGCGGTGCGCTCGAACTTTTCCACCTCGTAAAGCGGAAGCGGGCGTGGGCCGACAAGGCTCATTTCCCCCTTCAAGACATTGTACAACTGGGGCAGCTCGTCCATGCTCGTGCGGCGGAGCCATTTTCCGAATTGGGTCACCCTCGGGTCGTCCTCCACCTTGAAGACCGGTCCCCGCATGACATTCCGGGAGGCCAGCTCGTCGCGGAGCTGCTCGGCATCGGCGCACATGGTGCGGAATTTCCACATTTCAAAAGGATCGCCATGAAGGCCGGCACGCCGTTGACGGAAAAACACCGGCCCTGGAGATGTGCAGCGAATCGCGGCGGCGATCACGCCGAAAACCGGGAGAAGGAGCACGATCCCGACCGCCGACAGAACACGGTCCATCGTCGCCTTGACGAGCATCGCCCAAGAGAGTTCCGGGGAAGCCCGGAAGACCAGCATCGGCTTCTTGGCGAGAATATCGTAGGACGGGCGGGCGACCGAAGTGTGGATGAAATCCGCATTCAGCCATGCCTCGACCCCCTCGATTTCGCAGGCCTCGATCGCCCTTTGGACCTTGTCCAATTCCATGCGGTGAAATGTCAGCACGACGCGGCCCACCGCATGGCGGTGAAGCGCCTCGACCAGCGTCTCGATCCCGTGCGTCTCGAGGTCGATCACGGCAGCGACCTGGACTTCCAGCACCTGTGCGGGCGAGAAGGAATCCATCAGAGCCTCCATGCTCGAGCGCTCGCCGGCCACGATGATCCTTTCCCCGATCGCCCCCTGCTGCAGCCTCTGCACATAACGCCAGACATAGAGGCGCTCCCTCAGCAGCAGCACCACGGGGGCCATGATCGCGAAGAGAATCAAAACCGACCGGCTCGGCACGTCGAGCCGCAGAAAAATGACCGCGGACCCGAGAAGCACGAACAGCCAGAATCCCGCCGCCGCCATCTGCCGCAGGGATTTCCAGGCCGACTTTTCCAGCGGGTAGTTGTAGAAGCCCTGCATCTCCAGAAGAAACGGGCCGAACGGCATGATCACCGCAAGAATCCAAATAAACTTCCCGAACCCCTCGATGGTCCAGAGGTTGTCGAGAATGACAAATCCATTGAACCGGATAAAGTGGGCGACCCAGAACACCACGCCCAAAAGAAGCGCATCAATAAACTGGTTGAGCTGGAGGTTGATTTCGTGTCTGCGTGTACTCATGGTCTGAAGCCATGCAACCGGTGTTGTAATGGGCGTGAAGGATTAATAAACGTTACACCATGCGTCAAAAAAATAAACCCGCAAAATCGCCCGTGGCCGGGATCGTGGACTCTCCCGCAGCGCTCTCCGCAGCCCTCGAACTCCCCGCAGGTGCTCTGGACTATTTGGAATGGAGGGCCGACTGCCTCCCCGCCGGCCTGCAAATCCCGCCGTGCCGGTTCCCTTGGATTTTGACCGTCAGGCACCCTCTGGAGGGAGGGAAACGGAATTTGTCCGCGACGCAGAGGCGGCAGATATTTGCCGCTCTTCTCCCCGCGGCGTGGGCTGTGGATATCGAGATCAGGTCCTTCGCATCGCTGGCCGGGACCATGGATTCCGCCCGGAGCCGGAACATCCGGGTGGTCGCCTCGTTTCACGACTTCAAGAAAACCCCGGCGACCGGAAAGCTCCGCGATCTGGCCGCGCGGGCCCGCGATGCGGGAGCGGACATCTTCAAGGTGGCGACGCGGACAGAATCTCCCGCCGATATCTGCCGGCTCTTGGATTTGTTTCAATCTTCTTCGCTTCCCCTGGCGGTCATGGGCATGGGCACCCTCGGCTTCGGCTCGCGGATTCTCTTTGCCCGCTGCGGTTCCGCCCTCAACTACGGATGGCTTCACCGCCCGAATGTTCCCGGCCAATGGCCCGCCCTGGAACTGAAACGGATGCTGGCTTCCGCGTGAGTGCCGCCGCGGCGCACGCGCTTGCTCTTCGCGCTCGTTTTCTCCATTGTCCGTCAATATGGTCGCCAATTTCCCCGGACTCGTCTCAGAAAACCCGCTGGCCGCGGAGGAAATCCGGCAGGCCTGCGAAGTCCTGCTCGACGAAAAAGTGCCGGTCGAATCCCGCGCGGAATTTTTGAGGCGGCTCCACAAGAGGGGGGAAACCGCAGAGGAGGTCGCGGGATTCGTGGGGGCGCTCCTGGAACGCGCCATGCCCGTGCCGTTTTCCGGCGAAGGATGCCTGGACGTCTGTGGGACCGGAGGAGACAGGGCCGGGCTTTTCAACGTTTCGACCGCGGTCATGCTGGTCGCGGCGGCGTGCGGGGTCCGCGTGGTGAAGCACGGCAACCGGGGAATCACATCAAAATCCGGTGGCGCCGATGTCCTCGAGGCGTTGGGTGTCCGCATCGATCTCCCCCCCGAGAGTGCGGCGGCGGCCCTCGACTCCGCGGGATGCTGCTTTCTCTTCGCCCCCCATTATCACCCGGCGTTTCAGGCCGCCGCTCCGGTGAGGAGGTTTCTCGCGGAAAACGGCGAAACCAGCATTTTCAACATGCTGGGCCCGCTGTTGAACCCCGCGCGGCCCTCGTTCCAACTGGCGGGGGTTTTTGACGAGCGCCTGCTCGGCGTCTATTCGCGGGTGTTCGCCCTCCTCGGGCGGCAGCGGGCCTGGGCGGTTCACGGAACCGGCCCTGTCTCGTTGGACGAGGTTTCACCTCTGGACGTCACAAAAGTCTCGGCATGGGAGGGGGGATCCGCCCGCGAATTCCTCGTCCACCCGCACGAACTCGGCATCGGACACATTCGCGTCGAAGACCTCGCCGGCGGGAACGCCGCCTTCAACGCGGCAATCATCTCCGATGTGCTCGCCGGCAATCTCCGCAACGGGGCGCGAACAATCGTCCGGTTGAATGCCGGGGCCGCGCTGGTGGTCTCGGGCGTCGCCCCGGACCTTGTCGCCGGGATGAACCTCGCGGGCGATGCCATCGACAATGGCGCAGCCCGCGATGTCCTCGCCCGCCTGCGCGCGACCCGGTAGGCCGTTTTTTCTGCCCGAAGACCCGCCTCGACAGCGCCAGCGGGTACGGTAAGATTATCCTATGGATGCCAGCGAATCCCTGCCACCGGAACTGGAAAAATTCTGGAGAACCGACGACGGCCTCACGGCCAGCGAGCGCGCGGCGGCCTACGGGATCGATCTGTCGCTGATCGATGACAACCTGCGCCTCACCCCGTCCGAGCGGTTGGCCAGGAATGACGCCGCGATCGACCTGGCGCATTCCCTGAAAAGAGCCATGAAGCATGCAAGGGCTTAAAGATCTCCTTTGCAGGCTCCACTCGCGAAAGGTGGAGTTTGTGCTTGCCGGAGGCTTTGGGGCCATGGCGCACGGCGGGGAGCTGACGACTAGCAATGTGGAAGTCGCCTGCCGGATGGAACCGGACAATTTGCTGCGTCTCTTCGAAGCGCTCGAAAGCCTGCGCCCCGTGCATCGCATGACCCCGCGGCGGTTGCCGTTCACGCGCGGGCAGGCGGAGCAGGGCGGGCTGAAAAACCTTTACCTTTCGACCGATTGGGGACAACTCGATTGCCTCGGCGAAATCAAGGGCATCGGCGGCTATGCCGAATGCTTTGCCCGGAGCGAGGCGTTGGATCTCGACGGCTGCGAGATCCGAGTCCTCACGCTCGACGCCCTCATCGAAGCCAAACGTGCGATGGGCCGGCCCCGCGACCTGCACGCCGTCCTGGAACTCGAGGCCATCCGCGAGCGGTTGCGCGGGTAGGTCTATGTAAGCAGCATGCAGTCGCCGTAGCTGAAAAACCGGTAGCGTTCCCTCACGGCCTCGGCGTAGGCTCTGCGGATCAGATCCGTTCCCGCGAAGGCGCTGACGAGCATGAGCAGGGTCGAGCAGGGGAGGTGGAAATTGGTCAGCAGGGCGCCGACCCGCCGGAAATGATATGGCGGGTAAATGAAGATGTCGGTCGCGCCCGAACACGCTTCCAGTTTATCTTCCTTCCGCGATTCCAGGACCCGGGCGACCGTGGTTCCGACGGCGACGATCCGTCTGGCGGCGTTCAATGCTTCGGCGGTTTCCGCGGAAATCTCGAACCGCTCCTCGTGCATGGTGTGGTCTTCGATCCGCTCGGTTTTTACCGGGAGAAACGTTCCCGCGCCGACGTGGAGAGTGAGGAAGGAATGCGGGATGCACGCGAGCACTTCGGGAGTGAAATGCAGTCCGGCGGTGGGCGCGGCGACCGAGCCGGGAAGCCTGGCATAGACAGTCTGGTACCGGTCGTCGTCGCCCGTGTCGGATTCGCGTTTGAGATACGGGGGCACCGGCACGTGGCCGTGCTTTTCCAAATCCGGCTCTGCGAGAAATTCGATGATCCGCTCGCCTCCTGGAAGCGATTCGATCACCCGCGCCTCGGTTCCGGCGATGGCCACGACTGCGCCGGGGCGCATCTTGCGTCCGGGCTTTGTCAGGCATTTCCAGCGGCGTTCGCCCGCCGGTTCGAGGAGAAAAATCTCGATGCGGCTCTCCGGCGCGAGCAGCCGGGCCTTGATCACCCGCGTGTCGTTGAGAGCCACCCGGTCGCCCTCCCGCAGGAACGTGGAAAAATCCCGGAACATCCGGTGAGAAATTGTCCCGGCCTCGCGGTCAACGACCATCATCCGCGAGCCGTCGCGCACGGGGGCCGGGCGGATGGCGACCAGCTCCGGCGGAAGCTCGTAAAAATAGCCGGCAAGCCCCCGCTTCACTTCTTCATCCTGGTGAACCCGCAGCGTGTGGCCGCTGCCCCGACCAGGTTGGCGACGCGGCGCTTGAGCCGCCAGATCCTGCGGAAAAGGACAAAGACAAAAATACAATAGAGAATCCAGAGCCACCAGTCGCCGCCCATGACGAGAAACTGCCGGTAGAGCAGGATGCCGAGGAGGACGAGGTTGATGAGCAGCGTGGTCGCCACCATCCGCGTGCCGAGGTGGACGCGTGTCAGGCATTTCGGCCCGCCGTGGTATTCTGTGACCGAACGCAGTTGGATCCCCCACCAGAAGCTCCCGTAAATCTGCACGTCCCAATCCTTCCAGCCGGTGTCGGTCGAGTAGTTCCAGCCTTCGCTTTCGAGCGTCCGCACCACTTCTTGCAGCAGCAGCTCGCGCCCGTGCCCGTTCTCGCTCCAGAATTTCAAATTCGAGATGCTCCCCCTCGACGGCGTGAAATTTTTTTCCACGCTGGCGATGACCGCAGGGGGGGTCCGCTTGAATTTGAGCCAGGTGAAATAGCGTGTCCACCCGCGCACGAGCGGCTGGGCGAGCGCGAGAAAGGCGACCAGAAGCCGGGCGGGGACGGTGTCGTGCTTCGGCTCGAGCCTGGCGTGGATCATGTAGGAAAGCGCGACCAGCAACGTGCCGCCGAACATCAGATACGGGACGATCCGCAAAAACGGCAGGGGGACGGACACGCCGAAGATGAAGACCGTGAGCGCGACCCACTCGATGCTGCTGAGGTAGGCGGCGAGGTCGGACTGCGGGGTCGGGTAGATCGACTGGAACAGGCCTTCTCCAAAGACGCCGTGATAAATGACCGGCTTGTTGACGAACCACGTGAATCGGGGAGTCCCGTAGATCTGGCCCTTCCATTTCGCCGTCCCGGTCGGGCCGAAAAAGATCAGGTGCTGGAACCTCAGCATCGACTCCGCCTCGCCGTAGCCTTCCTGCTGTTTCTTGAACGCCTGCAGCGAGAACCTCCGGTAATGCCACACGATCGCCGCCGGGCTGAACGCGATCACCCCTCCCGCCTGCTGGAGCCGCCAGCAGAAATCCACGTCGTCGCCGGCTTTGCGGTATTCGGGGTCGAACCCGCCCACCAGCTCGAACGCCCGGCGGTGAAATGCCATGTTGCAGCCGGGGATGTGCTCGGCTACGACGTCGGTGAGCAGGACGTGGCTCGGCCCGCCGGGGGCCGCCGAGACGCAGGCCTGCACCCAGTTCTCGGCGGGCGGCGAGACGTTCGGTCCGCCGACGCCCGCATATTCGCCGCTCAGAAGCGTGCCGATCAGGTAATACAACCAGTCCGGGTCGGCCATGCAGTCGCTGTCGGTATAGACGATCACATCACCTTTGGCCGCGCGGGCGCCGACATTGCGCGCGAAGCTGAGCCCTTTGTTTTCCTGGCGGACATAGACGATCCACGGGTGCTTCGCGGCGATCTCCTGCGTGTCGTCCTTCGACCCGTCGTCCACCAAGACGACTTCGTAATCGGGGTAGTCGATCTGTTTGAGCGAATCGAGGCAGCGTCCCAGGGTCTTCGCCCCGTTGTAGGAACAGACGACGACGGAGGCTTTGGGATACGATGGCAGCCTCACCCGCGAGGTCATCGAGCCGCCGCCGTAAAAGAGCTGCCGCACGGTCTCGAATGCCTCCTTTTTCGAACGGTCGCGGCGCACGAGCCCGAACGCCCAGTCCAGGATCTCCTGCCCGCCGCGGAACCATTCGTCGGTCCACGCGTAGATGACCGTTCCCGCCAGCCCGCCACGGACGACGCTCTCGATGTGCCAGCGGATCATCTCCGCCTGCTCGGATTCCGGGTGCCGGATCGTGTCCATGCCGAATTCTCCGAGGATGAGCGGCTTGTCCTCCGCGAGGTTTTGCAGCCGCGCCAGGTAGCGCTCGAAATCTTCCTGCCGGTGCAGGTAAACGTTGAACGTCACGAAATCGCTGTTTTGCGGGAGCAGGTATTCGGTCGGCGGGTAGCTCGCGTAGGAAAAAAGCGTCTTGGGATCAGCTTCTTTCCCGATGTTGATCAAGTGCTCGACAAACTCGATGACCTGGCGCGCGCCCAGCCAGCGGACCATCGTCGTCGGGATCTCGTTTCCCACGAGATAGCCGAAGACCGCCGGGTGCCCGGCATTTTTCGAAACCCCCTGCGCGACCGCATCCTCGGCCGCAGCGCGGATCTTCGAGTCCTTCAGGAACTCGATGTGTTCGGCCCACGGGATCGAAATCAGCGCCCGGATCCCGCGCTCGGAACACAGGTCGAGAAACCACTTCGGCGGCACGTAGTAGATGCGGGCCATGTTGATCCCGGCCTCGACCATCAAGTCCAGATCCCTGGCCACGCCAGCCGGCGTGCCGAAATACTCGCCGTCCGCGTCCGGCGCAAACGGGCCATACGTCACCCCCTTGATAAAAAATTTCTTTTCTCCCTCGAAGAAAAACTTGGCGCGCACCCGCACCGGCGTCAATTCAGTCACTTGAAACAAATACCATCACGGGCCCGCGCGATGCGAGCGCGGATTTTTACTATCCGGCACCACCATTTCCGAAAGCGGAAAAGCCTTGGTCATGCCCGGCAACCCCTCCCAATTTCTCATTGCAAATCCCCTCGACCGCGCAACAGTGTCCGCATGGACACACTGCGGGATGCCACGGAAATATTTCCGGCCTATGAACAGTTGCTGGACGCCCGCAATATCCCGGCCAAGGCAAAACCCTATTATTTGCGCTGGGCGAAGGCATGGACCACCACCGCCGAGTCGGACAACCCATCAGCCGCGCAAATTTTCTTCCAATGCCTCGGCCGTCGCGCCAACCTCCCGGCCTGGCAGTTTCAACAGGCCGTCCGCGCCGTGGCATGGCTCGCCCGCGACATCCTCAAAATCCACTGGGCGGCATCCACCCAGAAACAGGCGCTCAACGCCATGGTCTTCCTCGCCCGAAAGGTCTTCGGCCAAACCGATTCCCGGCCACACGCAGCGCAGACCACCCATCGTGCTGACCCGCGACGAAGTCCAAGGCGTTCTCGCGCATCTGGAAAACCCCTGGAAACGCCCCGGCGCAGGCGGACCCAGCCACTCGACATGACCTAAGTGTTTCTCCCGCCAAACCAGTATTTTCTTGCGCAGGTGTGCATGGAGCGCAAAATCGCTCCATGAAACGCCATGCACGAAGTCTGCACTTCTGGGCGACTCAATAATACTGTTGCGCAAAGGAATACCAAGCATGATCAAGCACTATGATGGTCAATTTGAGGAAATTGGACAAATCTTCCATTCTGCGGTACGTAAGACCGCACTGGGAGCATACACCGAAGAACAAGTGCAAGCCTGGGCTCCCAATAATCGCGACCCAGAGTACTGGAAATGGCGATGCGAACTGAAAAGACCATTTGTTTGCGTGCGTAACATGACGATTGCCGGATTTGGCGAATTGGACGCAGACGGCCATGTTGATTGTCTATACACTCATCCTGACTTCAATAGAACAGGAGTCGGTGCCGAGTTGGTTGCATACATGATTGAAGTGGCTACCATGAACGGATTGCCAAAACTGTTCACTGAAGCTAGCCACTGCGCTAAAGGGTTATTCGAAAAGCATAAATTTAAGGTCATACGAAAAAACGATCTCGTTTGTCGCGGCGTTCTAATGAGCAACTGGATAATGGAACGCTTTATTGATGCCTAACAGGACGCTCCCGCCAACAGCTCTCCGCGCGGGTTGTTGACAAAAGCTATTATACCATTTTGATACCGAAACGGGTGGAATCGACGGACGGCTCGGCGAGCCATCCCTGCCAAAAATGGGCATGGGCACATCGCCGAGGTGCCCGACTCATTCTGCCTATCCCGCCGTGTGTTTGGTATTACACAATTCTTCGCCAGTAAGCCCCGCATCCAGAGAGCCGTGGGTGACTTTGGTGTCAGGCAGAAAAATGCTTGCTGGATCGAAAGTGGCACTATAGTATCACCATATGCGAACAGAACTCGTGACCACACTCAAGCGGAAGGCGTCAGATGTCATTTCTCAGCTTACCGCCGACCAAGAGCCGGTGCTGATTACCCAGTATGGGCTTCCGGCTGCATATCTCATTGATGTTCAGATGTATGAGGGGATGCAAAGCCGATTGAAGCTCCTTGAGGGCATCGCCCGCGGCGAGAGAGCCATTCTCGATAAACGTGTTCTTTCCCACAAGGAAGCAAAACAGAGGATGGCACGGTGGCTCGCATAATCTGGACGGAACCCGCTCTCCAAGACCTTGATGAGATCGCGGACTATATTTCACTCGATAAGCCGGCAGCAGCGAGGCGGTTTGTTCATCGCGTATTTGAGCGAATCGAACAACTTGCGACCCACCCAAAGAGCGGGTCAGTACCCGCCGAGCTCAAAGGCACTCAGTATCGCCAGCTTGTTATCCCACCAGCTCGTATTTTTTATCGCGCACAGAATGACTCTGTTTACATCGTATACGTCATGCGGGGAGAAAGGCTTTTTCGGAAGGGCGACTTGTTTGAGAGAGATATGGGCTAACGGAAAGGGGTGTAGCGGAGGCGAGGAACGGGCCCTCCGACTACACCCATGGTTGAACAAGCCCGAATTGAGCTGCTGGTAGGGCTATGCGTTTTGTGTTTGCCGCTCGCGAGACAGACAGAGCGGCTTCGCTTTTATCTCGAAAACGGCGATTGAGAAATTCTTTCAGAATTCCTCTACACGAAACGCCGTTTTCGGGTTTATCTCGCCGAAAAGCATTTTGTTTCGATGCCCGATGTGCCAAGGTGGCGGGCATGCACGGACTTGTTATCTTTCTCATCTGCTCGGCCATTATTTTTTTCGAGTTGGCGGTCACGGCGGTCCTGACATGGGTCGCGTTTGCGATCGCGGAGAACATCGCGCGGGCGCCGCTGCTGGACATTTTTGTCAGCCTTTTCACGTGGGTGCCGTGGGTGAGCGGGGCCTGGTTGATGGGATGGCCGGGCGTGGCCGCCGCCGTGGTGGGGCAGCTTGTTTTTCTGCACGCCTTCTGCCTCGTCCACCGCGCGCTGCGGGGGAAGAAGGGCCGCACGCTCACAGATGCCCAGGGCCGCGTCCTCGGGCCGTTCCGCAACCAGCTCTGCCTCATGGTGCAGACCCCGGCGATCCTCGTCTTCGTGCAGGTGCGGCTGGCGGAGATTTTTCTCTATCCGCCGATCGCCTGGCTCGGCAAGCTGCCGACATACAAGTCCTCCGAATGGGTGAACCTCTCCCGGCACAAATACGACGGCCTCATCGGCTACGATCTCCTCTGGTGCTGGTATTGCGACTGGATGACCGGGCTCTGGGCGCTCGGCAGCGAGATGCTCCGCAACATCGAGTCCTTCTGGTGCCCGATCCAATTCCGCGACGCCAAAAAGAACCGGAACGCCTCGACCGATTTCCCCGATATCGCCCAGTGGGCTCCTGCCGACGGAACCATGGAGGATGCCGTGCGCGCATTCGAGGCCCACTACGACGGGAAGCGGCCGAATTCCTGGTGGGGACACCCGGACCGCAACAAGCCTTGATTTTCCAAAGAGCCGAGCCGAACCGCGAATACCGCGCGCTGCGATTCCTCAGCGAGGGAGGGAGGTGGGAGCTCGGGCTCAGCCCCTACCAAGGCGGAATCCGGCTGCGCATGGGGCTCGCCGGGCGTCCGCCGCAGGTCATCGACTTCTGCCTCGGCCACGACCCGGACATCTATTCGCCGGTCCTTCTCGCCGTGCTCAACCGCCTCGAAGCCGTGCCCGAATCCTCAACCTCGCAGGAGGTCGATGCCGCTTTCCCCTGGGCTGGAACGCGTCCAGATCTGGGCGTTCATCTGGAAATGCTCGTCGGGTCCTGAGGAGGAAACGGCCTTCGCTCTCACCCCGCGTTTCGGGGGTTGTTTTTAACACAAGAGAGTAAAAACGGCAGAATATGCTGATAGCCTGCCGGGAAGAGCCGCTGGATCAGGTCGAAGGCATAGGCGTCCGGCCCGACCAGAATCCGGCGTTTGTTTTTTTTGATGCCGGCGATGATGGTCCGGGCCGCCCGGTCGGGCGAGGTCAGTGCGAACCGGGTGAACCGGCGCCGGAGGCGCTTCTCGTCGCCGGCGATCGGCTCCTCCGATTTGATGCGGGCCTGCTCTAAAATGGCCGTGCGGATACCTCCCGGATGCACGGACGAGACCCTGACCATGGAGCCTGACAGTTCCTGACCAAGAGCCTCGCTAAAGGCGCGAATGGCGAATTTGCTGCAACTGTAGGCGGACTGCATCGGGATCGCGCACAGGCCGAACATGCTCGAAATATTCACCACGTGGGACTCGTGGGTCTTCAGGTGCGGCAGAAAAGCCTTGGTGCCGTAAACCATTCCCCAAAAGTTGATATTCATCACCCACTCGAAATCCGTGTAGTCGATCTCATCAATCGTAGCCACCAGCTCCACGCCGGCGTTGTTGACGACCAGATGGGCCTCGCCATGGGCGCGCAGCGATTCCTCGGCGAACGAGTAAACCGCTGTCCGGTCGGAGACATCGAAGCAGCGGGCCGTGACTTTTGTTCCAAAGGCGGCAGCGTTGGCGGCGCTATCCTCCAGGCCGGCCGGATTCAAATCCGCCAGGGCCAGGTGGCAGCCTTCGCGGGCCAGTTCGATGGCCAGGGATCGGCCGATGCCCGAGGCGGCACCGGTAATGACGGCGGTTTTGTTGCGCAGGTTCTTCATGGGGGCCGCCGGTCAAAGGCTGTCGGTACACAGGTGGCTCATCGGCCGGAAAAACCGGTTCAATGGATCTCGGGTTTCCGCTTTGAACCGATCCAATCAGGGCGCGCGATGGCGGACTGGAAGGCTTCGAGGGCCGGCGGGGAGGAGTTGATGCGGAGGTTGCTGAATGTCCCGTCATCGTTCTGCCAGCGTTCGTGCCAGTAGATGGCGGCCTTGATCCTCGGGTATTGGGGGATCATGGTGAGGGCGTCGTTGATCCACTGGGCCTTGTCCCCGGCCTTGGGGAAATCTCCGACGCCGAATTCGGCGAGCATCACGGGCTTGTCGGGATCGAGGGCGGTAATTTCTTCGTAGGGCCACCTGATGAGGTCGCGGAAATGCGCCCAGTTCCCCTCGTTGCGAAACTGCTTCCCGTAGATGCTGACCCCCAGCCAGTCCACGTAATTTGAGCCGGGGTAATACGAGGCCATCATGTTCCAGACGTCGTTGATCACGGGAAACGAGTTGGTGTGAAAAACCCACAGGATATTCTTCGCGCCGCGCGCCCGCACCCGGTCCACGACGTGCCTCCAGGCTTTCTTGAACACCTCGTTGCCCCCTTTTTCCGCCCCGTAAAACTCGCCCGACCAGGGAAACCAGTCGCCGTTCATTTCGTTGCAAAACGAGACGAAGAACGGTTTTCCGAACGCCTTCGCGCCATCGGCCCACATATCGATATACGGGTCCCATTTTCCCGCCAGAATCTCGGTGAGCGAAAACCGGTCCGGGCCTTTGGATTCCTCGTAGGGTTTGTCCCACGGGGACCAGAAGACCATGGGGATCGCGCCGTGGCGTGCGATCAAAGAGAGATTTTTCGCGGGAAAGCTCTGCTCCCCCCAGTAGCTCGACGAGGCGATGATCGCGGGCTTCTTGACCGCGAGTTTTTCAAAACCCTCGATGCCTTCGAGCGTGACCCGGTCTTCGGTATCGCCAAAGTCGGCGTAGGCGCCGAACAAAACCCCCGATGCGGGCGCGAGCAGCTCCGGGCTCGCGGGCGGCGGCGCGGCGAGCAGGCGGGCGAGGCAGAAGGCCAGGCAAAGAGGGAACAGGATTTGTTTCATGGCATGGAGACGGAGGCGGTCCGCTGCAATTTCCCCCAGCCGACCCAGGCGCCGCGGAGCGCGTGCAGGATCGATTTCCAGATCACGTAACTGAGGAGCGGCCGGTAAACGAACCGCTGGGGGATGATCCGGAGCGCGGTGCGGAGCGGCAACCCTTCCATGGCGACTGCCGCCACGGCAAGCAGGAGGTCGCACAACAGGAAAGCCAGGAAGTAGGGGAGGATATCCCACATGTTGCCGAACAGGAGCGACTGGATGAAGAGCAGGTCGATGAACGGCGAGACCGCCACGAGGATCACCTGGAAAAACCAGATGCCCGGAAGGCTGAACCAGCCGAGGGCTTTGTAGCGCGGGTTGAAGATGATATCGCGGTGCTTGCACGCGCACTGCAGCGTGCCGTAGGCCCAGCGGAACCTCTGGCGCGCGAGCGCGGAAAATGTCTCGGGAGCCTCGGTGTGCGCAACCGCCTCCGGCTGGTATTCGATCCGGTAGCCGGCCTTGTGGATGGAAAGCGTCAGGTCCGTATCTTCCGCGAGCGTCTCGAAGGAAAACCCTCCCGCCGCCAGAATCGCCGATTTCCGCATGGCGCTGATCGCCCCCGGCGCGACGGTGATGCAGTTCCACGCGGCGTAGGCCCGCCGGTCCAGGTTGAACCCGCAGACGTATTCCAAGTCCTGGCACCTCGCCAGAAACTTCCTGAGATTTCCCACCCTCGCATGGCCGGACACGGCCCCGACTTTCGGGTCCTGGCAGGCGGAAATCAGATGCCAGAGGGCGTCGCTTTCGAATTGCGTGTCGGCATCGACAAACACGAGAAATTCGCTCGCGGATTCCTCGACCCCCTTTTGCAGCGCGTGGGCTTTTCCGGAATTTTTCTGGGCGATCAGGCGGACGCGGGGATCCTTGATGGCGAGAACGGTCTCGGCGGTGGCGTCCGTGGACCCGTCGTCGATGACCAGGATTTCTATCTTTCCGCGATACTCCGAGGCGAGCAGGGACCCGATGGTTTTTGCAATCACTTTCTCCTCGTTGTAGGCGGGCACGAGGACGGTCACCGGGGGGGAGGCGAAGTCTTTCCGCGCGGAAGGATTCTTGTGCGTGCGCGCCAGGATGAGGACCAGCACGGTGCGGATGAGGACAAGGATCGTCGCCACTTCGAGAAACGCGTGAAGCAGGTCCTGCGAGTGGTGGAGGATCTGGAACCCGAGCCCGCTGGCCAGATTGTGGATCGACAGTTTCTCCGCGGTCACCGGAGGCATGACTTTTTCCTCGTCGAGACCGAGCAGATCGCTGATCAGGACGACCCGGTTTCCCCGTTCTTTCAAGTAGTCGAGAATCGCGGGCAGCGCGGCGACCGTCGCGCTGCGGTCCCCCCCGCCGTCGTGGAGCAGGATGATGTTTCCCCGGGGAAGCTCGGTTTTCACGCGTTCGAGGAGCCGGTCTTTTTTCGGTTTCTGCCAGTCCCGAGGATCGACATTTTCCAAGACCGTCATGTAGCCGAGGGACTGGGCGATTTCGATGGGCAGCAGCTCCCGGAGGTTCGTGGGGCGGGAGTCGGCGTTGTAGGGCGGCCGGAAGAGGGTCGTGGAACGTCCGGTCAGGGACTCGATCAATCTTTCCGTGGCATTGAGTTCGAGTTTGATGAGTGCCGCCGGAGCTTCGGCGAGGTTGGGATGGGTGAACGTGTGGTTTCCGATCTCGTGGCCTTCCGCGACGATCCTCCGGACGAGCTCCGGGTGGCGCTCGGCCTCGCTTCCGACCACAAAAAACGTGGCCTTCACTCCCCTGGCCTTAAGGATGTCAAGAATGGCGGGCGTCCACTCCGGATCCGGGCCGTCGTCAAATGTCAGGGCGACCGCATCCGGCTGGGCGGTGCCAAGCCGGAAAAGCGTGGGATACGAGGGGAGAATTTCGTATTGGCAGGAGATCTCGCCGTGGGGTCCTGTGGAAAAAATGCGCCGGCCGTTTGCGGTGGTGGGATCCAGGCTGACAATTTCTCCGGTGCCGATGGAGGTGATCGCATTCCCGCCCGGTATCGGTTGGTCGGGCTTGAGCGGCTTCCCCTCCATATCCGCCCCGATGACACCCCACACGCCGGGGTCCTCCATTCCCAGCCGGTTCACGGCCAGCCCGCCGAACCCGTAGTCCCTGACGGCGTTCAGTTGGTTGGCAAACGAGGCGGCATCGAGAAACCAAACATCATGGCCCTTTCCCTCGTAGTAATAGGAGAAGTTTCCGTTGAATGTCGGCTCCGCCGTCTTTAATCCCGAAAAACCGGAATTTCCCGCCCGGCTCATGGCATCCGCAAACGAAATCTGCTCGCCCGTGGAGGATCCTTCCTCCCAGTCGCAGCCGTAGCTGCCCAAGGAGGCGATCCATTTTTCTGGCGAACCGCAGTGGCTGACGACCTTCATCCACCCGTCAAACCAATCCTGGGAAGCGATCGGCCCGGCGGGGTCGTCCTCTCCGTTCTCGTCATGGAGAAGGGCGACAAACCTGTCCACGTGGGGAGTCAGGCGGTCAAAATCGTAGTCGCTGAAACCCGAATCCATCGTCACGCAGACCCATGTCTCGAACCCGCGGGCTTTCAGGCTATCGGCAACGAAGATCATGAAATCGGTCAGCTCGTCGCACAGGCCGGCATCGATTTCCTCCCAGTCGATCGCCACTCCCGCCGCCTTGATTTTGCGGAGGTGCGTTGCCAGCTGCTCGACGAAAGCCTCCTTCTCCGGCCCGGCCGATTGCGCGAGAAATTCCACCCCCTCGGGAACCCGCTTGTTGTCGGCGAGATTCGACAGCACCGGCACGAGTTTCAAAGACTTTGATGCGGGGATCCTCTCCAGCCCCGCATCCTCATCCTCCTTGATGCCTTCCGCTGGGGTTGTGAACGAGAGCCAATCCGGGCAGAGATGGGTGAGAAGCGCTTGGTTCAATGACAGCGAACGGAAGGCCGCCTCGTCCCCGCCGGAAAAAAATGCTGCCCGGATGCCCGGCTTGGGCGCGGACAAAGCGGCAGTCCCCCGGCTTGGCGAGGAAGGCATCCTCCGGGCCAACTGTCTGGTGAGCGCCTTGTCGCTCTCGCTCTTTTCGGTTCGCTTGTGCTGCTTTTCGTAGGTCTTGATCTGCTTCTTCAGGTTCTGGAGCGAGTTCGGCTGGTCGAATTTCGGGGAAACCAGCATCGCCTCGATGAACAGGACCAGCGCCGTAATGCCGATAAATGCCCCCAGCCCGGCGAGAAACTTGAAGCGCCGCCAGCGGGAACCCCGCACATCGTGGAAAATAAAGCTGTTCTTTGGCATGCCCGACAAGCCGGAAGGGAAAGCGATGAGGGGGGTGCCTATCCGGACCAAATTCTTCCCGTGACCAGCGTCGCTAACCATCCTAGCCCCAAGTCCCCCTGCTGGGTAGCAGTTTTTTCCGGCGACAGCGCGCGGGGGCGCAGCTCCGAAAGTTGCAAATGGGCTTCTTCAAAGGAGCGTGGGCGTCTCGCCCGCTTCGTCCACCAGCGGGCAGGATGCCCGCGCTCCTTTGGGTTTGCAACTTTCGGAGATGCGCCCAACACGCGGGCGGGGCGCAGCTCCGATGTGGGCCCCAGAGATTTTGTCGCGGTGAGCGTTCTCGGCCTCGCCGGGAACCTCCCGGCGCAGGTCGCGAAAAAACAACCGGATGGGGGGGGATTCGAACCCCCGGTACCTTGCGGTACACACGCTTTCCAGGCGTGCGCAATCGACCACTCTGCCACCCATCCCTTGTTGGCGGGAAGGCATTCGTAACCGAGTCCGGCGGGTTTGACAACCCCGCTGATGCCGCGCCCATCCGGAAGGGCGCACGACGCCAAAGTTCCAAGGTTCAAGCGGCTCTCTGTTCTCTGGCGAGCCAGAGATCGTCAAAACGGTTACTGAGCAGGGCCGTTCGGAGGTCGAGGATGTTCTGAGCGCCCTTGACAGAC
>Ga0209697_10002817_pt1 | contig 24376 bp, 17 predicted proteins | sample AliMusrvi5mmetaG_FD_184115 | JGI IMG/M metagenome (GOLD analysis project Ga0209697, IMG submission 184115) | Freshwater lake bacterial and archeal communities from Alinen Mustajarvi, Finland, to study Microbial Dark Matter (Phase II) - Alinen... | ecosystem: Environmental > Aquatic > Freshwater...
AGTTCAGCATCCCGTCCCCCGGTATCCAGGGCACGAGCTTGCCTCGATTCCTTCCCATGACTTCCCCTCCAAAGAGGGGGGTCAGTTTTCATGTCGCCAGAGGGTCAGTTTCTGATGTCGCCTGACACCAGTCTGGTCCTCCTCGCCTTGATCATCACGCTCGGAGCCCTGGGCTGTGGTGGCGGCTCGACCTGGTGCGCCGACTGCGAGGTGGCCACCAGCATCGTCCGGTTGAACTACCAGTCGAACCTGACCTACACACAGGGCTCACCCATCACCGTGAACCTCCCGAACCCCACGGGCGGAACGCCGAGCAACTACACCGTGACCTCGGGCAGCCTGCCCCCGGGCCTGACCCTGGATCCCATCAGCGGCCAGATTACGGGCACCCCCACCGTCCCCGGGGTCTACACCCTGACGCTACAGGGGTCCAACAAATCCAACGCCGTCACCCAGACCATTGTGTTGACCGTGCTGCCCTCCGCCTTCCTAAGCCTGGCCTATGCCAGCCCCCAGGTCTTCCCGGCCAGTGTGGCCATCCCCAACCAGGCAGCGACCCTCAGCCAGGCCACGCCCGGCCTGTTGACCACCTATGCCATCACCACGGGCAGCCTCCCCCAGGGCCTGATCCTCAACCCCGATGGTCCCATCTCAGGCACCCCCACCGCCGCTGGCGTCTTCTCCTTCACGGTGACCGCCACCAATAGCACCCGCTCCGCCCAGGCCTCGGCCACATATACCGTGACCCCGGCCGGCACCTTCACGCTGAACTACGCAACCCCCCTGATCGCCCCGACGGGGAGCCCCATCCCCATCCAGGTGCCAGTGCTCAGCCATACCACTCCTGGCGTAGCCACCACGTTTACCATCACGGCGGGCTCCCTGCCGCCCGGCCTGACCCTGAACCTGGACGGCACGATTACCGGCACGCCGACCACGCCCGGCAGCTATGCCGTCACCATCACCGCCACCAATGGCACCCTGACCGCCGCCAGCTCCCTCATTATCACCGTGCCTCCCGCAGCCGCGCTGTCCCTGAGCTACGTCACCCCCCAGGTCTTCGCCGCTGGAACCCCCATCACCGCTAGGCTGGCCACCCTTGGCAATGCCACCCCGGGCATCACCACCACCTTCAGCTTGAGCCTCGGCAGCTTGCCGGACGGTCTGGCCCTCCAGGCCGATGGCAGCATCACCGGCACACCCCTCACACCTGGGGTCTCCCTGTTCGCCATCACCGCCATCAACGGCAGCCGCTCCGTCACCGCCAACCTTTCCTACACCGTGACGCCCAGCACTGGCCTGGGACTGGCCTACACCACCCCGGTGACCTTCGCGGCCGGCACCAGCATCACCGCCCAGTCCGCCGCGCTGAACAACGCCACTCCAGGGGTGCTCACCACCTATGCGGTCACCAGCGGCACCCTGCCCACAGGCCTGACGCTCAATGCTGACGGCACCATCACGGGCACCCCCACCACGCCCGGCGTCACGACCTTCACGGTCACCGCCACCAACGGCGCCCGCACCGCCACCAGCAGCCCCACCTACACCGTGACTCCCTCGGCGGCCCTCACAGAGAGCTACCCGGCCTCCCCGGTCTTCGTGGCAGGCATGCCCATCAGCCTCCAGGCGCCCACCATCACGAATGCCACCCCTGGCATCACCACCACCTATGCGGTCACCAGCGGCACCCTGCCCGCAGGCCTGACCCTCAATGCTGATGGCACCATCACCGGCACGCCCACCACACCCGGCGTCACGACCTTCACCGTCACCGCCACCAACGGCGCCCGCACGGCCACCAGCAGTCCTACCTACACCGTCACCCCGGCGGCGGCACTGACGGAAGCCTACCCGGCCTCCCCGGTCTTCGTGGCGGGCGCGCCCATCAGCCTCCAGGCGCCCACCATCACGAATGCCACCCCTGGCATCACCACCACCTATGCGGTGACCAGCGGCACCCTGCCTGCAGGCCTGACGCTCAATGCTGACGGCACCATCACGGGCACCCCCACCACGCCCGGCGTCACGACCTTCACGGTCACCGCCACCAACGGCGCCCGCACCGCCACCAGCAGCCCCACCTACACCGTGACTCCCTCGGCGGCCCTCACAGAGAGCTACCCGGCCTCCCCGGTCTTCGTGGCGGGCACGCCCATCAGCCTCCAGGCGCCCACCATCACGAATGCCACCCCTGGCATCACCACCACCTATGCGGTCACCAGCGGCACCCTGCCTGCGGGCCTGACGCTCAACACCGATGGCACCATCACGGGCACGCCCACCACACCCGGCGTCACGACCTTCACCGTCACCGCCACCAATGGCGCCCGTACCGCCACCTCGACACCCACCTACACCGTGACCCCCTCGGCGACTCTCACAGAGAGCTACCCGGCCTCCCCGGTCTTCGTGGCGGGCACGCCCATCAGCCTCCAGGCGCCCACCATCGCGAATGCCACCCCTGGCATCACCACCACCTATGCGGTCACCAGCGGAACCCTGCCCGCGGGCTTGACCCTCAATGCTGACGGCACCATAACGGGCACCCCCACCACACCCGGCGTCACGACCTTCACGGTCACCGCCACCAACGGCGCCCGCACGGCCACTTCCACGCCCACCTACACCGTGACCCCCTCGGCGGCCCTCACCGTCGGCTACACCACACCGGTGACCTTCACCGCGGGCTCCGTCATCACGTCCCAGACTGCCTCGGTGAGCAACGCCACGCCGGGCCTCAGCACCACCTTCGCCGTGACCAGCGGCACGCTGCCCACGGGCCTCACCATCGATGCCAGCACGGGCGCCATCTCCGGCAACCCCTCGGCCCCCGGCGTCTATGCCTTCACCGTGACCGCCACCAACGGCGCCCGCACCGCCACCAGCAGCCCCACCTACACCGTCACTCCGGCGGCGGCCCTCACCGTCGGCTACACCACACCGGTGACCTTCACCGCGGGCTCCGCCATCACGTCCCAGACTGCCTCGGTGAGCAACGCGACGCCGGGCCTCAGCACCACCTACGCCGTGACCAGCGGCAGCCTGCCCACGGGCCTCACCATCGATGCCAGCACGGGCGCCATCTCCGGCAACCCCTCGGCACCCGGCGTCTATGCCTTCACCGTGACCGCCACCAACGGCGCCCGTACCGCCACCAGTAGTCCCACCTACACCGTCACCCCGGCGGCGGCCCTCACCGTCGGCTACACCACGCCGGTGACCTTCCCGATCAGCGTAGGCATCACCGCCCAGACGCCCACGGTCTCCAACGCCACGCCGGGCCTCAGCACCACCTTCGCGGTGACCAGCGGCAGCCTGCCCACCGGCCTCGCCATCGATGCCAGCAGTGGCGCCATCTCCGGCACACCCACGGCTGGGGGCGTCTCCGCCTTCACCGTGACCGCCACCAATGGCGCCCGCACGGCTGCGGCCAGCCTGAGCTACACAGTGTCCGCCGCGCCCACCGCCCTGAACTACACGACCCCCGCCACCTACCCTGAACAATCCTTGATCACGCCAAACCTCCCCAATCCTTCCGGCGGGGCACCCACTTCGTACGCCGTGACCCTGGGCACCCTTCCCACGGGCCTGGTCCTGAATAGCAGCACCGGGATCATCTCTGGGACGCCCGCAGGGCCGACGGCCAGCCCCGTCTCCGTCACCATCACGGGCACCAATAGCTATGGCGGTGTTTTTGAAGTCGTCGTCATCACGGTTTCGCCCATCGCCCCGACCAGCCTGAACTACACCACGCCGAACACCTACACCAATGGCACCGCCATCACGGCCAACCTGCCCAATCCCTTGGGCGGAACACCCACTTCCTATGTAGTGTCCTCGGGCATTCTGCCCATCGGCCTGAGCATCAATCCGACCACCGGCGTCCTCAGCGGCACCCCGACGGCCCCCACCGCCGGCCTTGTGCAGGTGACCATCCGGGGTTCCAACGGGACAGGGCTGATCACGCAGACCATCAGCATCACCGTCAACGACACGGCTCCGACCGCCTTGAACTACACCACGCCCAACACCTACACGGATGGCACTCCCATCCTGGTGAACAACCCCAACCCCACCGGCGGAACCCCCAGCTCCTACGCGATCACTGGCGGTGCGCTGCCCGCGGGCCTGACCCTGAATGCGACGACGGGGGTGATCTCCGGCACGCCCGCGGGGGCCCAGACGGCTCTGTCCGTGACCATCACGGGCACCAACGGTGTGGGCTCAGCGTTCAAGGCCATCACCAACACTGTGACGGCCACAGCGCCCACGGCACTTCACTATGCGACGCCGTCCACCTACATCATGAACACCGTGATACCCAATAACAGCCCCAACCCCGTGGGTGGAACACCCGCCAGCTACGCCATCACGGCGGGCTCTCTGCCTGCTGGCTTGCACCTGGACCTCACCACGGGTGATATCTACGGGACGCCCACGGCCACCACCGCCGGGCCTGTCTCCGTGACCATCAAGGGCACCAACCCCTCCGGCAACGTCAGCCAGACCATCAGCATCAATGTGCCGCTACCGATTGTGGTCTCCTTCTCTGGCAATCCCGTGCTGCTTCCGGTCGGGCAGATCGCCCAGCTCACGGCCGTGTTTGCAGGCGGCGTGGGGAGCATTGACAACAGCATCGGCACCATCCAGTCCGGCGGGAACATCTACACCCCTGCCGTGGCGACGCCCCAGTCCATTACCTACACCCTCACGGTGACCAACGGTTCCTCCCCCATCGTCACGGCCCCCGTGACCATCCAGTGGGTCAATTCCGGGACCACTCTCACCGTGCCTGTCTCGCTTTCCGGCGGAGGTGGAATCGACTACACCGACCCCGGCCATATCGGCGATCCCTTCTACGGGCTCAAGCTCGTCATCCCATCCCAGGGTGCCGTCTGCGACGACACGAACCTCACGATCATGAAAGAGGCCTCAGCCCCCTCCACGGCACCGAGTCCAGCTCTTATCGTCTCCCAGACCTACAACTTCACCACGACCATCGGCTACCCCTTCAAGAAGCCCATCACCGTGACCCTTCCCTACGACACCACCTCACTGGTGGCGGGTGATGTGCCGATCGTCTTCTACTGGGATCCGGCCTACAACGTCTGGGTGGCCAACGGCGTGAAGAGCTTCGATGCCGTGGCCAAGGAAGTCACCTTCACGACCCTGCTCCCGGGGCGCTACACCGTGATGGCCATTCCGAGTCTGGCCAGCACCCTGTCCAATGCCGCCACCGCCTTCGTCTCCACCACGGATGGCTGGTTCCAGCCCAACCAGGGCGTGTTCGATCAGCCCGGCGGCTCCAGCTTCGGCATGAGCGCCTTCGCCTCCTGGTACTACAAGGATCGGAAGAGCACCAATGCCAATACCGGGCTCTATTCGCTCTTCCGGCAGGGGCCCATCGCCTCCGACGATGTGGCCGCCAAGGCCCTCATCAGTCGGCTGGCCAACGGGACGAACGACAGCTGGTCCCAGATCGTCAACCAGACCGCGTACCAGCTGACGGACAAGCAGACCGGCCTGGCACTCATCACGGCCCTCAAGGTGACCGGCCAGCCCCAGATCTTCCTTATGGGTGATACCCGCCCTGTGACCAGTAACGCCCTGGCCACCGTCGTCTATGACTACAACGCCACCACCAAGAAGTTCAGCGTGATGGACCCCAACTATCCCGGTGTGACGCTCACCATCACCTGGGATCCAGTGGCCTTGACGAATGGGTGGACGGCCTACGAGCGCAGCCAGGGCTACTTCCCGGCTTTCAAACAGTATGCCTTTGAGGGCCATACCAGCATCCACCGGCTGGTGGACTATGAGCGGGCCTTCCAGGGTGCCAACACGGACTGGCCTGCCCCACCCTTTGCTGTGATCCACGTGGCCAATGTCGGCAATCTGGCCAGCCCCTCCATGACCGCCGGCACGCTCAACATCGCCGATGTGAGCAGCGTGGGCATCAACGGCACCGTGACCAATGGGGACGATACCGCCACCTACATCTACTGGAACCAGAACGGCGGCCCCCGCACCGCCGTGGGCATGGTGGGAACCAGCTTCATCCTCAATGTCGGCGCCCTGGAAGATCCCTATGGAACCCGCATCATGCTGGAGACCACCACCAACCCCTGTGACCCTACCTTCTCCCACTCCGGATTCCAGGAGTTCTACGTGAAGGACCAGGCCCTCTCCCCCTGGTTCGCCAATTCCTGCTTCGAGAACGGCCTCAAGGCGGATGGCAAGACGCCCCAGGGCTGGACCACCGAGCAGGGGAGCAATGGCGGGGTGTACTACCCCACGAATCCCACCTTCGACGCCCAGGGACGCATGTCGGGCTACGCTCCGGCCGCCCTGTACACTCCCACCGGCGTGGCCAGCCCCTCGGCGGGCAGCGCCCTGGCTACCGTCGGGAATGATCCGACCTGCACCATCACGCCACTTCCCATGGTACTGGATGGCACGGCCAGCTTCCGGGTGAACCATATCGGCTCGGGGTCGGAGCTCAGCAGGGCCTATCAGACCTTCACGGTGCCGACGATCGTGGCCCATCCCCAGTTGAGCTTCTACTGGTCGGCCGTGCTCGAGAATGCGGGCCATCCCGCCCAGCAGCAGCCCTATGCCGACATCCTGCTCCAGGACATCACGGACCCCAACAACGTGAGCACGGTGTATTTCTTCCACATCGCGGCCCAAGATCCCAACTATCCCGGTTGGCAAGTGAATGGTACCTGGGGCGCGATCCCCTGGCAGAAGGTCAGCCTGCCCAACATGACCGCCTACAAGGGCCACACCCTGAAGCTCACGGTCACCGCCGCTGATTGCACCCAGGGTGGCCATGGCGGCTACGTCTACCTCGACAACATTGCCTGCAATTGAGGGAGCAATCATGAATCTCAGATCCACACTCCCCCTCCTGCTGGTGGCTTGTTCCCTGGGCGCGAGCGGGGCCCCTTCGGATGGCCCCTTCTCCTGGGCTCAAGTCCAGGGCGCCGACCTGATCCAGCAGAACTCCATCTGCGCCAAGGACACCCTGGGCCTCGGCCTGGGCCTGGGTCAGTGGACCACCGCTCCCCATTGGGGCTGGGAGGCCACGTATCTCCACAGCCAGTTGGAGAGCAAGGGGAACCTCTGGATGGCCAACGAGGACCATCTGGATGGGAGCCTGCTCTTCCGCCCCTGGACCGGGACCCGCCGTTGGATCCCCTTCCTGCGGGCAGGGGCCGGCTTCACGCGACTGGAGGCCCCGCTGTCACTCGGTCCGTCCAGCACGGTTCGACTGAACCTGCTGGCGGGTGCGGGCACCCAGGTCCTCCTGGGCACGCAAGGCCTAGGCTCACTGGAAGTCCGCTCGGTCACGGTACAGACCTCCACCCGCCACCAGGAGCTGGAGCTCGTCGCGGGCCTCGGTCTGCGCTGGGGTGGCCGTCCGGCTGCCGCGGCCCTGCCCGCCGCCGCGCCCCTCCCGGCTCCCACACCAGCGCCAGTCATGGCTGCGCCAGTTCCGCCCCCAGCGGTGGTGCCGGCGCCCGCCCCGGCGCCTGCACCGGCACCTGCCGCCGCTCCCGTGCCGGCTCCGGCTCCGGCCGTGGCCGTCGCCCTCCCGGCCAAGTTCGTGCTGGGTGAGGCCGTGCTCCACTTCCCCAACAATGGCGATGTGCTGGGCGTCGAGGCGGTGACCGCCATCCAGACCGTGGCCGCGCAGCTCATGGCCTACCCCGGCGAATACACCCTGCAGATCGGTGGCCACACCTCCAGCCTGGGCAGCCCTGCGCACAACAAGGACCTGTCGCTGCGCCGGGCCCAGGCCGTGGCCAGGATCCTGGTGGACGCGGGCATCCCCGTCGCCCGGATCACCACCAAGGGAGCCGGCGCCGATCAGCCCATCGCCGACAACCGCACCCGGGAAGGCCAGAGCCGGAACCGCCGCGTGGAAATCGATGTGAGCACTCCGGAAGCCGTCGAAAAGACCAGGACTCAGACCGGGACGGTGGAGGCTCCCGCCGCCACGAAGCCCAGCCCGAAGTAGTCCTTAGCGACCCGAGTTTGAAGTTCCAAGCTGGTGATGCATCAGATTTGCGAAGCCTTTTTCCTGTGAATCCGGGATGATGGGCGGAGATCTTCCATCCGCCCTTCCCGGAGCCTCCGTGACCATCGCCATCTGGAACAGCCGCTACGAGACCGGCATCGAGATCATCGACGCCCAGCATCAGGATCTTTTTGCGGCCGTGAACCAACTGGCGGACTCCTTCCATGAAGGCCGCGCCCAGGATCAGACCGGACCAAGCCTGGACTTCCTGATCCGCTACACGACCGAGCACTTCCAGACCGAAGAACAGCACATGCGCGAGATCGGCTTCCCCTATTGGATGGAGCACGCCGAGGAGCACACCCGCCTCCTGGAGAAGGCCGAAGCCCTGCAGGCCGACCACGCCTTGGGCAAGGTCGTCACCATGGAACTGGTCATCTTCTTCGCGGACTGGCTGAAGCACCACATCAACGACGTGGACCTGCAGTATGTGGAATTCCTGAAAGAGCAGCGCCGGGAGGACTGAGGCTGGCCCGAACGGATAGACTTGCGGCACACTCGCAGGCGATCCCCGGAGTCCCATGCACACGGCCCAGCGCACCCATGGCTTCAGCGAGTCCGTCATCCGGGGCATGACGCGCCTCGCCACCGAGCACGGGGCCATCAACCTCGCCCAGGGCTTTCCAAACTTCCCGACCCCCGACGTCCTCAAGGACGCCGCCATCGCCGCCATCCGGGCCGATGTGAACCAGTACGCCATCACCTGGGGCTCGAAGCACCTGCGGGAGGCGCTGGCCCGCAAGATGCTGGCCTGGTATGGCCTGGCCGTGAATCCCGAAACCGAGGTCACCATCACCTGTGGCGCCACGGAAGCCATGGCCTCGGTGCTGCTGGCCCTGGTGAATCCCGGGGACGAGGTGGTGGTCTTCGAGCCCTGGTACGAGAACTACGGTCCCGACGCGGTGCTCTGCGGGGCGCGCACCATCATGGTACCCCTGCCCGTGGGCCAGGCCCTGGATCTGGAGCGCTTGGCCGCCGCCTTCGGGCCCCGCACCCGGGCCATCATCCTCAACACCCCCAACAACCCCACGGGCAAGGTCTTCACGGCCGCCGAACTGGCGGGCATCGCCGAGCTCTGCCAGCGCCACGGCGCCTATGCCATCACGGACGAGATCTACGAGCACATCATCTACGAAGGTCAGCACATCCCCCTGGCCACCCTGCCGGGCATGGCGGCGCGCACCATCACCATTTCCGGGGCCTCCAAGACCTACGCCATCACCGGCTGGCGCATTGGCACCATCATCGCCCCGGCGGAGCTGACGGCGGCCATCCGCAAGGTCCACGACTTCCTCACGGTGGGCGCCCCGGCCCCCTTGCAGGAAGCCGTCGCCGTGGCCATGGACACCCTGCCCCACAGCTACTACACCGCCATGGCGGCGGCCTACCGCCAGCGCCGGGACCTGCTCTGCGGCGCCCTGCTCCGCGCGGGCTTCCAACTGACGCCGCCCCAAGGCGCCTACTACGTGCTGGCGGACTACTCGGCCCTGGGTCAGGAGGACAGCAGCGCCTTCGCCATCCGCCTGGTGAAGGAGGCGGGCGTGGCCACCGTCCCCTACGCCAGCTTCACCACGAACCCGGCCCCGCCCCGATTGGTGCGCTTCGCCTTCTGCAAGACGGACGATCTGCTGGAGCAGGCCGCCCAGCGTTTGCTGGCCTTCGCCTCCCGACCCTGAGCAGGCCCGTGCCACCGGCTCTCCAATATTTATCGGCTTTGTTTCCCCGGTCAGTACAATGGGTTTCGGGCCTGGAGCTAAGCCTCCCCTGGGGTGGAGGCTCCCTTGGACGAGGATCATTACTCCTCCTCAGCTCGATGCAAAGGAGTCGTGGCGCATGGTTGGAAGCCTCAGCAGTTCCACATGGCGCCCGGTTGGTCTTGCTGCCGCAGCCTTCGGGCTGGCCCTGGGGTGCCACCAACGCTCTGATGCACCCCAGAGAAGTCAGAACGCGGGCCTTACCGCCCTCACCGTCCAGGGAGGCGTTTCGGATATCTCGCCGACCTTTGCCGCGAGCACCTTCGCCTACACCCTCAAGACCAACTACAGCTCGACCCCCGGCTCCCTCATCGTCACGGCCACCCTGGCGGATCCCAACGCCACCATGACCCTCAACGGCACGACCCTCACCAGCGGCACCCCCTCGGCGGCCATTCCACTCAAGGTGGGCGCCAACACCCTCAGCCTCGTGGTCACGGCCCAGGACCGCAGCACCGCCCAGACCTTCACCATCGCCGAGCAGATCAACGCGCCCAACACCACGGTGTATGTCCTGAGCGCGGAGAATGGGTCTCCCGTGCCCGGCGCCACCCTCACCCTGGCGGATGCCTCGGGCACTGTCCTCCAGTCCGGCCTGGCGGTGGATGCTTCCGGCAAGGCCATGCTGAGCCTGGATGTCACATCGAAGTACAACATCAGCGCCTCGGCTGGGGGCATGGCCCAGTCCCTCATCGCTGGCTTCGATCCTTCCCGCGAGACTGTGGCCAGCCTCTATTGCCTCCCCTTGGGCGCGACCACCCTGCCTGCTCCAGATCAACAGGCTCCGGGCCTTGCCTACGGAAAAGACAGCAAAGCTTGGACCCCTCCCAGCGGCGAAGCCCTCAGAGATACCCTGGCAAACCTGGCCACCTTGAATAACCCCATTCTGAGCGAGAGAGACAAGGTTCAGCCTGACCGGCAACGGAATGACCAGGCCACGGGTTCTCCAGGAGAACCAGCCACTCCCCTGCCCTCCGGTGCCAACAAGCGCATCGAACCGAGTGCTCAACCGAATATCACGGCTGGAGCGGGGGACCCCACCCAGCCCGACCTGTCCGGTCTGCGCCCCTCCAAGATCGTGGTCCAGGTGCTCAGCCGAAGCCAGCCCAGCAACCTACTGAGCGACCAGTCCGGTACGGTGTTGTCGCCCAAGGAGGCCTCTCCCACTACCGCCGAGGTGGAATTGAGTTTCTCCCTGCTCAATGCCTCGGGCGAAGGCCAAATCGTCCTCGGCTTCGAGGTCTACCGGTCCACCGACAGCAAGGCCTGGACCAGGGTGGCCATCAACCAATTCGCCACCCTCACCGTGGCTTCCCGCCTGAGCTGGTCCGACAAGGACCCGAGTCTGCAGGCTGGCCTGACCTACTACTACCTGATCCGCTGCTTCAACAGGAACACCAGCAAGAACGGCGGGTACAGCCAGTATTCGTCACCTGCGGTAACCGACGCCGCCCCCCACCGCTGACCTTCACCGTACCCCAGCATCCGGCCCGGTGATGCAACCAGATTCAAGAAATTCCTACATCAGGACGATCTTTTTTTAATCGTCTGATCTCGGTTCAGGATCCAGCTGGTGGTTGCCAAGCCCGCGCAACCTGTGCCCAGCCGCTTGAAGTCAGCCGATCCTCCGGGGGAGCTTCCATGTCGAGCCTGCGCACCTACTTCCAGTCCCTTGCCGGCAAAGTCTTCGGGACGGCCATGATCCCCGTGGTGCTGTTCCTGGCCCTCATCGCGGCCTACATGCTGCCCACGGTCAACACCCTGCTCCTGAGTTCCAAGAAGGAGGGGCTGCAGCACGTGGTCGAGAGTGCCTACACCCAGATCGCGTTCCTGGTGGATGAAGCCCAGGCTGGCCGCCTCAGCCAGGAGGAAGCCCAGGCCCGCGCCAAGAGCCTCGTGAGTTCGATTCGTTTCGGCGGGGGCAACTACGTGTTCATCCACGGCCCCAACCACAGCATCCTGGTTCTCCCTGCCGCGAAGCAACTGGAGAACAAGACCGCTGAACAGCTCCCCCCCGCCACCCTCGCCATCGTCAAGGCGCTGCGGGCTGCTTCCGGCGACCCTGCGGGCGGCTTCTACGACTACCCCTTCACCAAGCCCGGGAAAGATGGCCTCTTCCCCAAGTCCGCCTATGCGAAACGAATCAATGCCTGGGACTGGGTTGTGGGCGCGGGCGTGTATCTGGACGACATCGACATGGAGATGCGGCGCATCACCCTGGCCCTCCTGGGCGGGGCCCTGATTGTGGCCGCCCTGGTCGCCTACATCTCCAAGCGCCGATCCCAATCCATGGTGCGGCCCCTGCGGCAGCTCGTGCAGGGCTTGCGGGACAGCGATCTTTCCAAGCAGATTCCCGTGGAGACCCGGGATGAGATCGGCGAGGCCGCCGGTGCCTTCAACACCTACAACAGCCACATGCGGGATACGGTGAGGACCATCGGGAGTTTCGCCGATCGAGTCGCCTCCGGCAGCGCCGAACTGGCCGCCACCTCTCAGGAGATGGCCCGCGCCGTCCACGACATCGCCAAGGTGAGCGAAGAGCTGCAGCACTCTGGCGAGCAGGTTTCCCGAGCCATGGAGGGCCTGAGCGGGAACGTCGAGGCCATGCGCGAGCGCACCCGCCAGACCGGGACACAGAGTGATGAAGCAGTGTTGGATACCACCCGCGGCGCCGAGGCCGGCCAAGGGGCCTCCCAGGGCATGGAACAGATCCGGGATGCGACCTCCCAGGTGGTAAAGGCCGTGCAGGTGATCCAGGACATCGCCCGCCAGACCAACCTGCTCTCCCTCAACGCGGCCATCGAGGCCGCCAAAGCCGGCACCATGGGCAAGGGCTTCGCCGTGGTGGCCGAGGAGGTCCGCAAGCTGGCGGAGCGCTCCCGCAGTGCCGCCACGGAGATCGCTCAGCTCAATGAGCGCACCCAGGAGGCGGTGGCTGGCGGCGTGGACGGCATGAAGGTGAGCCTCGCCAACCTGGAAACCATCCGGGAGCGCATCGACAACATCGCCGGCAGCATCCGCGAGATCGGCAGCCTCAGCCAGGCCCAGGCCGAAACCAGCCAGGACGTGACCCACCGCATGAGCCAGACCACCGACCGCCTGGCCCAGAACGCCTCCGCCACCCAGGAGCTCTCCGCCACCGTGCTCGAAATCACCCGGACCTCCGACGACCTCGCCAGCGTCGCCGAAGGCCTGCGCCAAGTGGTGAACGAGTACAAGGTCTAGGCACGAGAGAACTGATTTACCGCCAAGACGCCAAGAGCGCCAAGAAAACCCTGTACCCCACGGCCCGGCAGTTACAACTTCACGTCCAATACATCGAAAAACAGACCACGAAAACATTAGGGCCGTGAGGAGGGGTCTGGGAAATTGCCAGATCAGCCCTGTGTGGCCTTCCAGTCTTTGTGTTGATCTTTCATTTTTTCTTGGCGCCTTGGCGTCTTGGCGGTGGGTTTTTCCTCTTTAAATCATCCAGTCATCCTGCACGTCCTGTTTGAACTCCATGGGCTGCCGGTTGCGGTACTGCAGCTCGGGGTTCTTCACGGTGACGCGGGTGTGGGCGGGCACGGACTGGGTGACGAACACGTTGCTGCTGATGACCGCATCCTGGCCGATGACCGTGTCTCCGCCCAGGATGGAAGCGCCAGAGTAGACGGTCACGCCCTCCTTCAGCGTGGGGTGGCGTTTCACGCCCTTGAGGGACTGGCCGCCGCGGGTGGAGAGGGCGCCAAGGGTCACGCCCTGGTAGATCTTCACGTGGGGCCCGATGGTGGTGGTCTCGCCGATGACCACGCCGGTGCCGTGATCGATGAAGAAGTGACTGGCGATGGTGGCACCCGGGTGGATATCGATGCCGGTGAGGGCGTGGGCGTACTCGCTCATGATCCTGGGCACCAGAGGCACGTGGAGGGCATTCAGCTCGTGGGCGATGCGGTGCACGGTGATGGCGAAGATGCCAGGGTAGGAGAAGATCACCTCGTCCGTGTCCCGGGCGGCGGGGTCGCCATCGAAGGCGGCCTGCACGTCCGTGGCGAGGATGGCTCGCAGGCGTGGTACGGCATCCAGGAAGTCGCCCACGATGGCCTCGGCCTGGGCCTCGAAGTCGATGCGCTCGCCGCCGTGGCGGCTGGCCTGGTGGCGGATGGCGTTCAGCACCTGCTCCAGGAGCCGGCCCCGGATCTCCCCCAGAAGTTCGCCCACATAGTATTCCAGGGTCTGGGAGGTGAGGTTCTGCTTGCCGAAGTAGCCCGGAAAGAGCAGCTCCCGCAGCTTCTTCACCAGGTCGATGATGGCATCGCGGCTAGGCAAGGGGCTGGCGTCGAGGTGCCGCGTGAGCGGCTCCGCCAGATCACTGGCCACAATGGCGTGGACCAGGTCCGTGAAGTCGCTGCCAGCAGAGGGTCGGATGAGGTGGGACATGGAGGACTCCAGGGCGAACCGGGCAGCGGAGGACGGCGGCAGCTTCATTCTAGATGCTGTATTCCTCTTGGAGGATCTGCACCCGTCCGGCCCGCACGTAGACGGGGCTTCCCTCCTTGAGCTGGAGCTGGGCCAGGCGCTCCCAACCCAATTGCACTTCCAGCTCCCGGCCTGAGGCTTCCTGCAGGCGCAACCGAGCAAGGGGCCCCATGGCCAACAGACTCACCACCTGGGCGGGCTCGCCAGCAGCCGGATCCAGGCTCAGCTCCATCTCGTGGGGGCGGGCGAAGGCCGTGCCGCCGGGCACCTGATGGAGCTGGTTCATCTGGCCCACGAAGCGGGCCACGAAGGCCGTGGCGGGGTGGTCGTAGATGTCCCGGGGATGGCCCACCTGCTCAATGCGGGCCTTGTTCATGACCGCCACGGTGTCGGCCACTTCCATGGCCTCCTCCTGATCGTGGGTGACCAGCACCGTGGTGACCTTGGAGACATCGTGCAGGCGACGGAGCCACTGGCGCAACTCGGCGCGGACCTGGGCGTCCAGGGCCCCAAAGGGCTCGTCCAGGAGCAGCACCTTGGGTTCCACGGCCAGGGCCCGGGCCAGGGCCACCCGCTGGCGCTGGCCCCCACTCAGCTCTGCAGGCAGGCGGTGGCCGTAGCTGTCCAGCTGGATGAGCGCCAGCAGCTCGTCCACCCGGGCGCGGATGATGTCCCGGGAGGGCCGCTGAGGCCGGGGCTTCACGTCCAGGCCGAAGGCGATGTTCTGGCGCACGCTCATGTGGGGGAACAGCGCGTAGTGCTGGAATACGAAGCCCACGTTCCGGTCCTGGGGCCGCTGGGCTGTGCTCGCCTCACCCCGCACCAGCACCTCGCCCTCGTCGGGCGTCTCCAGCCCCGCGATGACCCGCAGCAGCGTGGTCTTGCCCGAGCCGCTGGGCCCCAGCAGCGCCACCAGGCCGCCCTCAGGGATCTCCAGGTTCACATGATCCAGGATGGTCTTGCCGCCCAGACGCTTCGACAGATTGCGGACTTCGATGCTCATGCGGACTCCCGTTCCCGGCGTGCGCGCCACCCGACGAAGGATTTGAGGCCTAGGCTCACCAGGGCCATGAGGCTCAGGAGGCTGGCGCAGGCGAAGGCGGCGCCGAACTGGTACTCGTTGTAGACCGCCTCGATGTGCAGGGGCAGGGTCATGGTCTCGCCGCGGATGTGGCCACTTACCACGCTCACAGCGCCGAACTCGCCAATGGCGCGGCTCGCGCAAAGGATGATGCCGTAGAGCAGGCCCCACTTCAGAGCGGGCAGGGTCACGCGCCAGAAGGTCTGCCAGGGGCTGGCCCCCAGCAGCTTGGCGGCCTCCTCCGCCTCGGGGCCCAGGGCCTGCACCAGGGGCAGCAGCTCCCGGGCCACGAAGGGGAAGGTGACGAAGGCCGTGACCAGCACAATGCCGGGCTTGGCGAAGATGAGCTGATAGCCGTGGCGATCCAGCCAGGGGCCGAACCAGCCGTCCAGGCCGAAGAGCAGCACGAACATGAGGCCCGCCACCACGGGTGAGATGGCGAAGGGCAAGTCCAGCACCGCCACCCAGAAGCCGTGGCCGGGGATGCGGTGGCGACCCAGGAGCCAGGCCGCCGCCAGCCCGAAGACGCCACTGATGAGTACCGCCGAGACCGTGCTGATGACGCTCAGGCGGATGGCCAGGGCGGCGTTCTCATCGTGAAGGCTGGCCATGAATACGCGCCAGCCCTCAGAGAAGGCCGCCTGGAAGATGTTCACCAGGGGCAGCACCAGAAACACCAGCAGGAAGACCACAGTCAGGGCCGTGAGGCTCCATCGCAGCCAGCGGGGCTCACCCACACCCAGAGCGGGAACGCGGGGCTCAGACATGGCCGCGGCTCCCCAGGCGGTTCAGGAAGTGGATGCTGGTGAGCACCAGGAGCGAAACGCCCAGCATGATGACGGCCAGCGCCACGGCCCCGTCGTAGTCGTACTGCTCCAGCTTCACCACGATGAGCAGGGGCGCGATTTCCGTCTTGAAGGGGAGATTGCCGGATATGAAGACCACGCTGCCGTACTCTCCCACGGCCCGCGCGAAGGAGAGCGCGAAGCCGCTGAGGATGGCCGGCAGCAGCTGAGGTAGCACCACGCGCCGCAGCGTGGCCCAGCGGGAGGCGCCCAGGCAGGCAGCGGCCTCCTCCATGTCCCGGGGCAGCTCCTCGAGCACGGGCTGAATGCTGCGGACCATGAAGGGCAGGCTCACGAAACTGAGGGCCAGCACCACACCCAGGCGGTTGTAAACCAGGGGGAAGGGGAGCAGGTGGCCGAGCCAGCCCTTGGGCCCGTAGAGCGAGGCCAGGGTGAGCCCCGCCACCGCCGTGGGCAGGGCGAAGGGCAGGTCCACCAGGGCATCCGCCAGACGCCGCCCCGGGAAGGGATAGCGCACCAGCACCCAGGCGATGAGGGTGCCCCAAACCAGATTGAAGAGGGCCGCCGCCAGGGCGGCCCCCAGGCTGAACAGGCAGGCCGTCTGGATGCGCGGACTGCTGAGCACCGCCGCGAAGGTCCCCGGCTTGGCGTGCACGGCCTTGAGGGCCAGGCCCGCCAGAGGCAGGAGGATCATCAGGCTCGTCCCCAGCAGGGTCACGCCCAGGCTGAGGCCGAACCCGGGACGGCGGATGAAGCTCACTTCTGGCCCACGATCTGATCGAAGCTGCCGCCGTCCTTGAAGTGGGCTTCATGGGCGCGGTCCCAGCCGCCGAACACCTCGGCAATGGTGAACAGCTTCAGCTTCGGAAACTTCGCTCCGGCCTTGGCCAAGGCCTTGGGATCCGAGGGGCGGTAGCCGTTCTGGGCGATGATGGCCTGAGCCTCAGGGGTGTAGAGGAACTCCAGGTAGGCCTTGGCCACGGCGGCGGTGCCCTTCTTCTGCACCACCTTGTCCACCCAGGCCACGGTGGGCTCAGCCAGGATGCTGCTGGAAGGCAGCACCACCTCGAACTTGCCCTTGCCCGTGCCCTCGGTCACCAGCAGGCCCTCGTTCTCCCAGGCCAGCAGCACATCGCCCAGGCCCCGCTCCACGAAGGTGGTGGTGGCGCCCCGGGCCCCGCTGTCCAGCACGGGCACCCGCTTGAAGAGTTCCGTCACATAGGTGCGGGCCTTGGCTTCCGAACCGCCCTTCTGCTTCAAGGCCTGGCCCCAGGCCGCCAGGTAGTTCCAGCGGGCACCGCCGCTGGTCTTGGGATTAGGCGTGATGATCTGGACGCCGGGCTTCAGCAGGTCATTCCAGTCGTGGATGCCCTTGGGATTGCCCGCCCGCACCAGGAAAACGATGGTGGACAGGTAGGGCGCGCTGTTGCCCGGCAGGCGCTTCTGCCAATCCGCAGGAAGCAGCTGCCGCTGCGAAGCCAAGGCGTCGATGTCGTGGGCCAGGGCCAGGGTCACCACATCCGCAGGCAGCCCGTCGATGACCGAGCGGGCCTGCTTGCCCGAGCCCCCATGGGACTGGGAGATGGTGACGACCTGGCCCGTCTTGGCCTTCCACTGCGCCGCGAACACCGGGTTGAGCGCCTGGTACAGCTCCCGCGTGGGGTCGTAGGAAACATTCAGAAGCTTCACCTGAGCCTGGGCCAGTGAGCCCAGCGCAGCGAGAAGAACGAGGAGTTTGAACGAGCTTTTCATGAGAATTCCAAAAGAAAAAGATCAACCACAGAGAACGCTGAGAGCGCAGAGAGCGCAGAGGAAGGACACAGATATCTGGGAGACCCCTTCTTGCTTTTCCTTGGTGCCCTGGTGTCTTGGTGGAGAGCAGTTCTGCTTTTCTTTATGTCTTCATTTCTTGTTTTTTTTTCGAGTCTTCGAGTCTTCGTGGTGGATCAGTTTTTTCTTTTCCAAATCACTAGTACGTCTCCTGCGCCAGTACCAGCCCCGCGGCAACGGTGGCGTGGGTGGCTTCGTCGATGAGGATGAAGGTGCCGCCGTTGCGGACCCAGGAATGGGGATCGGCGGCGATGGGCTGCTGGAGGCGCAGGCTCACGGTGGCGATGTCGTTCATGCGCAGCTCCTCGGCGGGCAGGGACTCCAGGGCCTGGAGGTCCAGGCGGCCCAGGATGGCGGTCACCTTGGCGCGCACCTCCCGGGTGCCGTGGCGCAGCACCAGGCGGCTCATCGGATCCAGGGGACGCTCGTCAAACCAGCAGAGGGTGGCGTTCAGGTCCCGGCTGCGGGCCGGAGCGCCCACGGCCCCGGCGATGAGGTCGCCGCGGCTGATGTCCACCTCGTCGTCCAGGTGCAGGGTCACGCTCTGGCCCACCACGCCCCGGTCCAGGTCGCGGCCGAAGAGCTCCACTCGGCGCACGGTGGTGCGAGTGCCTGAGGGCAGGATGGTCACCACATCGCCCCGGGCCACGGAGCCGCTTTCGATGCGGCCCTGGTAGCCCCGGTAGTCCGGGTGGGAGCTGCTGCGGGGGCGGCAGACCAGCTGCACAGGAAAGCGGAAGGGCGCCTCCAGGTCCTCGAGGCCCAACTCCACACCCTCCAGCAGGGCCATGAGGGTGGGGCCGGTGTACCAATCGAGGTGCTCTCCGCGCTCCACCACCATGTCGCCCTTGAGAGCGGACAGGGGAAGGTAGTGGAGGTCAGGCAGTTCCAGCTTCCGGGCCAGGGCTTCCACGTCGCTGCGGATGCTCTGGAAGACGGCCTCGTCGTAGCCCACCAGATCCATCTTGTTGATGGCCACCACGACGTGGCGGATGCCCATGAGGTGCGCCAGGGTCATGTGGCGCCGAGTCTGGGACAGGACCCCCCGACGGGCATCGATGAGCACGATGGCCAGGTCCGCGGTGGAGGCCCCGGTCACCATGTTCCGGGTGTACTGCTCATGGCCCGGCGTGTCCGCCAGGATGTACTTGCGGGTGCCGGTGCTGAAGTAGCGGTAGGCCACGTCGATGGTGATCCCCTGTTCCCGCTCGGCCACCAGTCCGTCCGTGAGCAACGAGAGGTCCACTTCCTCAAGGCCCCGCTTGCGGCTGGACACGGCCAGGGCATCCAGGGCATCCGCCAGGATGGCCTTGCTGTCATAGAGCAGGCGGCCGATGAGGGTACTCTTGCCATCGTCCACGCTGCCGCAGGTGAGGAAGCGGAGGAGGCCGTGGTCGGTCAAGGTCGGGAGTAAGGCATCCGTGGTCATCAGAAGTACCCTTCCTTCTTACGCTGTTCCATGGAGGCTTCCGAGGTCTGGTCGTCCAGGCGGGTGGCGCCCCGCTCGGTGATCTCGGTGGTGGCCGTCTCCTTGACGATGGCGTCCAGGGTGGTGGCCTCGCTGAGCACCGGCGCCGTGCAGCTGATGTCCCCCACGGTGCGGAAGCGGACGCTGCGCCACACGGACTGGGCCCCAGCGGGGACGGGCGTCAGGGGTGTCACGGGCAGCAGGGCGCCGCCGGACAGCACCACCACCTCGCGGTGGTGGGCGAAGTAGATGGAGGGCAGTTCCAGCTCCTCCTGGGCGATGTACTGCCAGACATCCAGCTCGGTCCAGTTGGAGATGGGGAAGGCACGGATGTGCTCACCGGGGTGGATGCGGGCGTTGTAAAGGTTCCACAGCTCCGGTCGCTGGTGCTTGGGATCCCACTGGCCGAACTCGTCACGAAAGCTGAAGATGCGCTCCTTGGCCCGGGCTTTCTCTTCGTCCCGGCGGGCGCCGCCGATGAGGCAGTCGAACTGGAACTCCGCCACGGCCTCCAGCAGGGTCACGCTCTGGTGGCGGTTGCGGCTTTCACCCGGATGGCGGAGCACGATGCTCCCGGCCTTCATACTGTCCTCCAGGTTACGGACGATGAGCTTCTCGCCCAGCTCCGCAGCCCGCTGATCACGGAAGGCGATCACCTCGGGGTAGTTGTGGCCAGTGTCGATGTGCAGCAGAGGAAAGGGGAAGCGGCCGGGCCGGAAGGCCTTTTCCGCCAGGCGCAGCAGCACGAGGCTGTCCTTGCCGCCGCTGAAGAGCAGAGCCGGGTTCTGGCACTGGCCCGCCACCTCCCGCAGGATGTGGATGGCCTCGGCCTCCAGGGCTTCGAGGTGCGTCAGAGTCTGCGTCATGGTCAGGCTTTCCCAGGTCGGTTGTGGAGGCCGCATTCCTTGTGCTCCGGGCGCTCCCACCACCAGCGGCCCGCGCGAAGATCCTCGCCAGGCTCGATGGCGCGGGTGCAGGGGGCGCAGCCGATGGAGGGGAAGCCCGCCTGATGCAGGGGATGGGTGGGGATGTAGTGCTTCGAGACGAAGGCCCAGGTGCGGGCGAGATCCCAGTCCAGGAGGGGCGCGACCTTGAGGCGCTCGGGGCTGCCCCCGTCGGGCTCCGTCGCCAGCAGGTCCGCGCGGGTGGGGCTCTGCTCCCGGCGCAGGCCCGTAAGCCAGGCGCGGGAGCCCGCCAGAGCCCGACGCAGGGGCGCCAGCTTGCGCACCTCGCAGCAGGTGTGGCGGGCCACCAGGCTATCCCGGAAGCCGAAGAGCCCCTGCCCCGCCACCAGAGCTTCTACCTCAGCGGCCTCGGGGCTGTAGACCTCGAAGCGCAGCTGGGGATAACTCAGGCGCAGCCGGTCAAACGTCTCGTGGGTCTCCGGGTGGAGGCGGCCAGTGTCGAGCATGAAAACGCGGACTCGGTGCCCCGTCTGGGCCGCCAAGTGCACCAGGACGCTGTCTTCGACCCCGGCGCTGCAGGCCAGGGCCAGGTCTTCGCGAAAGGTGTCGGCGGCCCACTGCACGAGGGCCTGGGCCTCCAGGCCCGGGGGTGGCTGGGGGAAGGTGGTCATGCTTGGGCTCCGGTCTCCAGAAGGGCCCGCAGGGCCTCCGCCCCGGTCCGGTGGGCGAAGTCGCCGAAGGCCTCGGTGGCACCGGCCGCGGCCCAGGCGCCGAACAGGCGATCCAGTGCCTGAGGCAGGTGCTCCACTTCCAACTTGTGCGTCACGGGGAAGCCCAGGCGTGTGCCCTCGGGATCGCCGCCCACATACAACGCGTAGCTCTTGGCGGTCTGGCCCACCAGGGCCAGCTCTGCGGTGTAGGGCCGGGCGCAGCCGTTGGCGCAGCCGGTGACTCGGAAGATGAGACCCCGGCCCCCGAGGCCCTGACGCTCCAGGGCGCCGCGCACCACATCGAGGTAGCTGGGCAGGGCCCGCTCCCCTTCGGTGAGGGCCATGCCGCAGAGGGGCAGCGCCACGCAGGCCATGGCCCGGGAGGCCAGGGGATCCGGCGCCACCAGCGGCTGGCCGTGGCGGGCGAAGAGGGCTTCCACGGCGACCCGGTCCTCGCGGCGCAGGCCCAGGAGGATGAGGTCCTGGTCGGGGCTCAACTGCAGGCCCGGTTCAAAGGTGGCGATGAGTTCCTTCAGAGCCGCCTTGCGGGCCCCGGCGATGCGCCCCGCGGGAATCGACAGGCCCAGGGCCAGGCTGCCGTCCGTGCGATCCAGCCAGCCCAGCACCGACGACGTATTCCAGGCCGGCAGGCGGCCGTGCTCGAAGACCAGCCCGGCGCGGGCCTCCACCTCCGCCTTGAACCAGGCGAGGCCCTTATTGGCGATGACGTATTTGAGGCGGGCCCGCTTGCGGTCGCCCCGGTTGCCCTCGTCCCGGTGCACGCCCACGACGGCCTCGGCCACGGCAAGGAGCGCCGCCTCGGGGATCCAGCCCAGCAGGTCCGCCACGCGGGGGAAGGTGGTGTCGTCGCCGTGGGACATGCCCATGCCGCCTCCGGCCACCACGAAGAAGCCGTCCAGGCGCCCATCGCTGGCAAAGGTGGCGACCAGGCCCATATCGTTGGTGTAGAGGTCCACCAGATTCTCGCCCGCCACGGTGACGCTGAACTTGAACTTGCGGGGCAGATAGCTGGCACCGAAGTTCCGCTCCACCTCTTTTTCGGGATTCACCTGCTCGCCGTCCAGCCAGAGTTCGGCATAAGCGTTGGACACCGCCGCAAAGTGGGCGGCCAGCCGGTCCACCACGGCGTCCAGCTGGGCCAGGTCCGGGCGCAGCCAGGGATTGGGGGCCTGAGTCACGGTGCGGACCACGTCCCCACAGGCCCCCTTGGTGGTCTGCAGGGCGGCATGAAGGCCCTGCAGGGTGGCCTTCAGGTCGCCCTTGAGGACGCCATGCAGCTCGATGCTCTGGCGCGAGGTGAGGCGCAGGGTGCTATCGCCGTAGCGGTCCGCCAAGTCGTCCCAGGCCAGGTACTGGGCGGCGCTGAGGCGCCCACCGGGGATGCGGCCCCGCAGCATCAGGATCGGGGGCTTCTCCCCCGCGCCACGCTCCTTCTGCTGGTAGAAGCCGTGGAACTTCACCAGGGTCTGGCCGTCCTTGGAAAACGAGGGGTCGGGGCTGGCCAGCTCCTCGGCCAGGTTCCCGCGCAGGTGCCTGGACTCGGCCTTGAGGGTCTCGATGGGATGCAGGGTCGGAGTACTCATGAGTGGACCTCGGCGGGCAGGACATCCTGCTGGAGCTGGCGGAGCAGTTCGCGCAGAACGGTGGCGCGGCGTTCGGGATCGGGCAGGCTCTGCTTGAGCTGCTGGCGGAACTGGACCAGGGCCTCGAAGTCCGGGACCGCGGCCTCGGGCACCAGGGCCTCCAGGGCCTCGCGCAGCACCCGGCTCAGGCCCGCGAAGGCACCCTCGGTGGAAATGGCCGCCACGAAGGGCCCTCGGCGCAGGATGCTGGGAAACAGCGCATCGCAGGAGGCCACGTCATCCACCGCGTTGAGCCAGAGGCCCCGGGCCCGGGTCTGCTCTACCACCTGAGCGTTGGCCGCCGGATCGTTGGTGGCGCTGATGACCAGGTGCACCCCGTCAAGATCTGTCGGCTGAAACGCCCGCTCCTGCAGATCCAGCTCGAAGCCCGCCAGAGCATCGAGGCAGGCTGGAGTGAAGCTCAGGGACACGGCCCTCACGCTGCATCCTGTGGGCGCCAGGGCCCGCAGCTTAGCCAGCGCGACGCTGCCGCCGCCCACCACCAGCACCCGCTTCCCGCGCAGATCCAGAAACAGCGGCAACAGGCTCATGGGTGGACTCCAGGGTGGGGTGGAAGCGGTGGTGGAGGGATTCGCCGATGAAGACCAGGCCGGGACCATCGGTGGCGGGCTGCAGAGCCCCGGCGGCGGCATGGGCCAGGGTGGAGAAGGTGCTGGTCTGGCCCGGACACTGGGCCTTTTCCACCAGGGCCACGGGCAGATTGGGCGCAGCGCCATGCTCCAGGAGCTTCCCGGCCAGGGCCTGCAAGGTGCGGGTGCCCATGTAGACCGCCAGAGTGCCGCCGCTGGCCGCCAGGTCCCGCCAGGCGGCAGACGTTTCAGGCAGGTGGTGGCCCTCCAATACGGTGATGCGACGGCTCACCGCTCGGTGGGTGAGGGGAAACCCAGCTCCGGCGGCCCCAGCCAGCAGGGCGCTCACGCCGGGGACGACCTCGAAGGGCAGGCCCGCGGCTTCCAGGGCCAGGGCCTCCTCCCCGCCCCGGCCGAAGACCAGGGGGTCGCCCCCCTTGAGACGCACCACCCTGCGTCCGGCACGGGCGTGCAGCAGCAGGAGCTGGTGGATCTCGGACTGGAGGACGCTGGCCTGTCCGCAGCGCTTGCCCACGGCGATGACCAGGGCCGAGGCTGGGAAGAGGTTCTGGAAGGAGGGGTCCAGCAGGGCGTCGTAGAGGATCACCTCGGCCCGTTCCAGGGCCCGCAGCCCCCGCACCGTGATGAGGTCCGGGCAGCCCGGCCCTGCGCCCACCAGGCTCACGAAGCCGGGGAGCCCACGGGGGATGGCTTCAACTTGGGTGGGACCGGGCATCGCGCGCTCCAGGTGCCGCCAGGGGGCGGATCATCAGGATCGGCAGGTTTCGATGTATTGTCAAGTTTGTTGATTAATTTACTTATATATTTTAAAAACACAGTCTGATTATCGGCCACCCTCAGCCTAAAGAACAGATGCCTCTGCTCGGGCAACTCCGAGGTCTTTAACCCTTTAGGCATAAGTGGACAGGATGTGTCGCATCCATGACGCGATGTTTTGGCGTGGAGGTGTGCCATGCCGAGATATGACATCCAGTTCCAGAAGGGCCTTTCCCTGCGGGAGTTCATGGCCCGATACGGGAGCGAA
>Ga0209697_10002820_pt1 | contig 24358 bp, 28 predicted proteins | sample AliMusrvi5mmetaG_FD_184115 | JGI IMG/M metagenome (GOLD analysis project Ga0209697, IMG submission 184115) | Freshwater lake bacterial and archeal communities from Alinen Mustajarvi, Finland, to study Microbial Dark Matter (Phase II) - Alinen... | ecosystem: Environmental > Aquatic > Freshwater...
CTGGAATAAATGGCTCCTTCTGATGGGCAGATTGAGTCAGACAACCTGAGAGTGGACTGAGATTCTACTGTGTCTTTCAGTGTCGGGAATTAGAGTTATGAAACTGTTTGACAAGGACAAATACTCAAGCTTTTACGGGCAGGCAGTTATGATGATAAACAGGGAGTGATTGCATGAGTTCGTCATTAATACATATCCTGGTGGTTGATGACGATTCGTTTACCGCTGAAGTTACTGGCATGATTTTGGATGAGCCTGAGTACGAAATAGTTTTAGCGTACAGTGGAATAGATGCTCTGGCAAAGATTGCCTCTGATCCTCTTATCCGGGTCGTAATTTCTGACATGAATATGCCGGGCATAAGCGGAATTCAGCTTTTTACCGGGATGCGTGAGCGCGGCTATAAGCTTCCGTTTGTACTATTAACCGGCGACGATTCCCCACCGCTCAGCCTTGAGTATCCCATGGATGCCATTGTCACTAAAGATGCAGCCCTTGAGGTGATACTGCCAAAAGTTGTTGCATCACTTCTTTCAAAAAGCCAACCCTTCCTCATGCCAGATAGTACAGATACGACACTGTCCCCAGCAAGCACAAATTAGGGATTAACCAGCCTTGCAAGATCTCATGACATTCGTTTCAGAATTATTCACAGACAGCTCACTGCTCATCTATGGCGTATCCATCATCGGAATCATCATTTTCGCCGTAATGATTGTCCGGAAATTTATAACTATGGAAGACCAATCTCACCAAGACACGCTAAAGCGAAAACAAGCCGAGATCACAGACCAACAGCGAAAAAAAAGTGATAAATTAGCCGAACGCAGAAAACAGATCGAAGACAAAAAAGAGCGAGTTCGTGAAATTACGTGATAAGATGAAGTTGAATTGAGAAGGTTTCTGGAATCGAGGGTGTTATGACGATGAAAACATTCAAAGCATTGGCAGGAGGCCGATATGCAAAAAACGGCAACAATAAAAGACGCTATATCATTCCGGTTTCTTGATGAAAACGAGAGGCGAATCGAAAGCACATTGAGAGGGCTAAATGATATAAAAAACGGGAGAACAACAAACATTGACGACGTTATTGCAGAATGGGAGAGTAAATCGAGGACATCACGACGATGACAACATTAGCCACCGGAATTGCCGTACTTGTTGCTCTGCATACACCTGCGACGGCGGCAAATTTCACTATTGATGATCCAGCCGACAAGATCGATAACCCGGCCGGCAGAATCAAAAACCCAGCTAACAAGATCGATAACCCGGCATCACGAATTGATAACCCGGCATCAAACATCTACAACCCTGCATCTCAGATTGGCAATCCGAATCCGCTATCTCCCCCAACCCAGCAACAAACTGCGGAACAACCCAAAGAACAAGCGCAGCCGCAAAATGAGACCACTATTCCACAGAAGCATTATCACTTCAAGACAGTTAAGGCGTACATACTTGAAGCAAAGAAAGCCTTCAACGAGGACAACTACACCGAATTCCTTTCAATCACAGAAGATGCTCTGAGAAGGATAACTGCCGGGAAACTTAAAGCCTCTGATAAAGCGAAACGAAAGCTGGAAAAGTACCGTTTATTTGGTTACGGTCTGCTTGAGAAGTAAAACGACTGTTGGGAACTCAACCGCCGAAAGCCAAAGCTTTTACGCAGCAGTGTATGTTGGTTTCCTGTGCAAAGGTCGGGGGCTCTCTAAATTAGTCTTTATATGTATGGTTTAATGTGGTATTTGAATCCATATATTTCATTGATTCAATATTGTTTCAAAAAGGATAAAGAAATGACAATAGCAAAGATCCTGTTTCATAAGTGCCTTCAAAATGCTCAAGAACTTGGGACCAATGATGAGTATATGGTTTCGAGAGTGTTCTTTTCAATCCAGTTACCTGGAAAACAAATTGACGATCTCTACACCGATATTAAACAAACTGTAGGGGATAAATTCGAAGGAGGAACTTTAGAAGTTGGGCCACCACAAAATTTAAAGAATGTTGGTCTTAATTATATCGCTTACCGCGACCTGGTAGAGAAATACTATCGAAGCCTTGTCGGGTCTACTGGCTCGGCTTTCAGAGTTGCAGAGAATTGCTCTGATATACGAATGTTTAACAACGAGTTTGTAGTACCTATGACTGCTGAAATAGAAGTTGATTTAAGTCTAATCGGAGCATGGTAGAATACAAACGCCTGTAGAGATGGGAGGGGCGGACAAATCCTCGAATCATATCCCAGTCCGATTCTGATGCGTCCGCTCCAGTGGCTTCACAATTATTTTTTCGTTGAGCTCTTTCATACAAGCATGCAACACCGACCCCGGAACTTTCTCGCTCAAGATAATCTTCGAGTACGCGCCAGGTATCCGTCGCTCAACAGTAACCTCCGTGTTTATTCCCTCTTCCCACGCCAACGATTCAATGAGCAGTTTTGGCAACTTGTCCGATGACCGATTCAGTATCAGCTGACCAGATTTTGGCTGAATGGTTTTGTCGCCGGCCAGCGGCAGCTTACGATCATCGGACTGCTTCCCACCAGCATCAGCCTTCGACCGACAAGCCTTACAGACGTAATAAGCTTTTTTCCCAGACAACAGTGGATTATAAGGCAATCTCTCTTTTTCCGCCACCGCCTCTAACTTACAGAACCCCACCGCCGGAACTCCTTCGATGTCCACCACGAGATAGCCTTTTCTCCACGATGCAGTTCCCCAGATAATTTGGTTCTCGTATCTAATCAGCGAAGACAATTGACGTTGGCTCATTACCGCATCGAGGACAGCTTCTACCTGATGGTTTATCATCCGCTTGATGTTGCTCTTTATCTCATCAGGGAGGATTTCACGCACTCCGTTTTGCGAATAGATGTAGGCCTGCCCATTCTCGATTAATACCAAAGAGCCAAACGCTTGAGTAAGTGAATCGCCGATCACAGCCGATGTAATTGACTCCACTTCTTCAGCAGGAATCGAATAAGTAAGAGCAAGATCGTTGTAGTCGATTAGAGTTAGAGCCATCTCGCTTACCTCCAGCAACCGGGGTTTTTTAGATCGAGAGATTTAGCCAATTTGTGAGCAAACTTTCTTACGCCGGGTAACGCCCAGATCCTTTGAGCTTTTGCCAGAGTACTGAGTGCAGTTATAGCAAGGTGGGCGTTTCTTCTCGTAAGCTCACCATCAATGATCTCAAGTGTATAGTCGTAATTCTGTTGTTCAGAATTTCTCGACACTTCTTTGCATAACTTAAAAAGCATTTCCCGTTGTCTGGGCGTTGCGGCAACAGACATTCCGGACATGCCGTATTTCGCTTTTATAGCGCGAGAAGCTTGCCGGGCAGAACATCCTGTTTCCGGAATAGGATTGCCATTTAAGTCCTTTTCACATGTCGCTTCGATGATCATATCAATAGTTGGGCGCATTTTGTCGTCAGTCTCTTGCTGATCAAGATATGCATTGATTTTATCCGACACTGGAGTTTTGCGGACAGTATCAACTTTGCCATTACCCGATGATTTATTATCACCGAGCGAACGGTCACCAACGGGAATCAATCGTCTCACATACCGATCAGAGCAGCCAACCTTTTCTGCAATCTGAGCAATCGATAGATTTTGCCCGACCAGAGATAATATAAGACCTTTTTTGCTTTCCATATTTTACCCCTTTGCTATGGCGTCGTAAATCTGCACTCCGCCCTCAGTTGTGATTGTTGGCTTGTAATCCGGGGCAGGGAAATCAATACCCATCGTATATTTAGCAGGTGATATTGCAAGCTGTGCAATTTTGTATTCGTCCGGTTTCGACAGAACAAACTCAAACTTTCTGAGGTCACCAATATCAGTCTCAGAAACGCGAGCCGAATCAGCAACAGTTGCAGAAACAAGACCGGCCCTCAGTGCCTCTTTAAAAGCCTCTTCACCAATTACAGAACTGATCAGTTTTGTGGTGGCTTCTTCTTTTGAATGAAAGCAGATCTTGGTTTTCATGTTGCCTATTATGCTGTTTCGTGTAAACAGTCCGTGCTGCGAATCTATCTGAGAAATATTCTGTAATGCACCAAACAAAGCACAGTCGGAAGAGCGGCCCATGGCGGTGATATCCAGTAGCCCCTCAGGGATAAGAATCTTCTCTAATTCGTCACACATAAATAGTAGCTTCTTGCGTTTTCCTTCACCGACATTAAGGAGGGTTTCACCTATCAAAGAAACCATCTCCGCCATCAACATCTTGCCGGCCGCGTTTGCGGTTTGTTGTGCTAACATTGAGGGTAAGTATATCCAAACTATTTGTTGATTCCAGTAAGCCTGTTTCAAGGAAATATCGGGCTGAGTTGTGTTCATAATTGAGCCCAGCGCGCTCTCAGTAAATCTTTCGAAAAACATCTCTGCGTCAAGGGTTTTTTCAAAGTATTTATCAGCTGTTTTTTCGTTTTCAAGCAGCTTCAAATACGCTTCAGCTTGAGCAGTTGCGGTAGTGGATTTTGCAGCCATTGCCTTAAACATCCGGAGACCTCTTTCAGACTTCACGACTGAGGCACAGTCCGCCAAAGTGAATGGTTTTCCTGTCGACATCAAGCCGAGGGCAAGCATGCGGAAATTCTTTTCCAACATGTTTTTATAAAACCCTGGAGCGTCATCAGAGATGGCGGCAGACAAGAGTAAGCTGATTAAGTTTTCCGGATCCGATTGTGAAAGAAGAGGATTCCAGCTACATGTTCCAAGGCGACCAAAATCAGAGTGAGGATGTGAAATTGCAGTTGTGTTGATGATCCTGAAATCTTGCCCGCGGCCCATGAAATGAGCAGCAGAATACATACGCATTAGCGCATCCATGTCGCCCTTCAGGTCGACAAAGACGACACCCCATCCGTTGCGGATTGCCTGGGCTGCCACGCTCTCCATCATGCGGGATTTTCCCACGCCCGTCGAACCAAGTAGGAGAGAATGAGTACACAGGTCACCCCAATTCAAATACACGCCCTCAAACAATCCCTTAGAGTTTTTCTCTGGTTCGATACCAAGAAGAATCTCCTGGTCTCTGTAAAAGGGTTGTTGCATTTTTGCAGCCATTGGTCTGTTGTCGACAGACGTTATGATGTTGCCAAGCGAATTGCTGAGTGATTTAAGTAGTCCCATGTTGTGTTCCTCCATTGTAGACTACATTATAACACGGACTATAAGATCTGTCAAGTACCAAGTTCCGTGACGTACACAATATAGATTATATCTATACTCGCCATCACTACGGAACTCTATCTATTTCTTGGTTCCAGTGCATGGTAGTCTTAATATACGTAACGATTACAGTCTATTGAGGCATTGACCCACTTATTTCAGAAAATATATGTTCCATTTCCGAATACCTACACACTATAGATACTATGTCTATGTGCCACCGAAACGGAACTCTTTCATGAATTTTACTGTTTTAATTGCTTATTGCCAATACTGTATGATTACGGGTACTTGTGCGTATGTCGCTTCATATTCCGGCCAATATATTTTGTTCCGTTATCATGAACTATACCGGAATGATTCTAATTAGTATGGGACATCGCGCACGGAACAAGAGTTTTTCCGAGGGACAGGTTCCTCCTGGCTCCTTAAACACCCCACTCCGTGGCACAATTTTCCCAAACAAGCTCTCCTGAAAACCTATGACCGCCTTCACCGAAAACCAGCAGCAGCCGCAATTGATTCCGCAGACAACCCCAAAAGAAGCCAAATAAAGCCAGAGGAAGCCAAATGTACACCGGTCCCCAGAGAAGCCAAAAGAAGTTAAGCAGGAAACCAGAACCCGCCAGCGGATCCCCAAGCAGTTGCACCAGAGTAAACCAGAACCCGCAAGCAGATCACAAGCAGTTGCACCAACGCCCATCCCGGAACACTCTTATCCAACTCCAATAAAGCCAAAGCAAGTTAAATGGAAACCGGAAAACCAAATCCCAACTCCATCACCGACATCCGCATACGCACAAGAGCCTCGCCAGTGATTGCAGGGAAGCCAAACAAAGCCGAATAAAAGCCGAAGGCAACCCTCAGCTCTATTTCACTTTTCTTCTTTGAGGCATCAGTATCGGCCCAACTCCGGTTAACTTTTCTTTGGCTTTATTCTTACGGTGTTCTTCTTTCTGAAAGCCAACAGAAGTAAACTGAATGAAAGTGAAACCAAGCCAAATGTAACCCCACGGCCACCACCTCAGCAGTAGGCATCCGGTATCATCGTAACATCAACTTCGGCCACCATCTCAATAGCAAGTATGGGTATCGGCGTAACTCAATTTCTTACCATTTTCCCTATAGCAGCAGGCAATGATCTGTTGGCTTTCATTTCACTTTTTTATCGCTTTCATTCCACTGGTTATTATTGTCACCGGCGGTGGAAAGAGATGGAGCTTTTATTTCACTTTTATTTATAAGCGGAGTATCGGCAGAACTCTGATTTGCCTATCATCAGAACAAAGCCAAAAAGAAGTTAAATAGAACCTCCCTCCGGCCGAACTTTTCCCGATAACCGGCTGGCAGTTTCTATCTCTCTATTTTCCTTTTATTTCCCTTTTCTTTTATCACTCCGGATCACGATATCTGAGGGGAGGGCGGTGTTTGGTTTTGGGTTACATTTAACTTTTCTTTGGCCTTTGTTGGTATGTGTTGGTATGTGTTCTTTCCGCTTCGATAAATGTTTTCATGGGGGTGTCTGGCTTTTATTCCACTTTTATTCTTTGGTTGATATTGCTGGTTCTTCGCTGTTGAGAACATACGGCCGCTTTGTTTTGGAATGATTTATGAAGCAATTTCTTTAGCTGAGGTGGTGGCTGTTGGGCGGTGGTTATTTCACTTTTTTTTCGCTTTTACTTCATATGGATTCTGCTTTTGTGGTTATAAAAACTTTTATCTGGCTTAGACTGGTTTGGTAATACTGGGTAATTATTGAGTGTTGGCTACGGTTGTTGGTTTATTTTCTTTCTGAAAATATCAGTGCAATCATGCTTGAAATGAAAATGAATATTCCGGTTTAATCTGTTGCAGATAGAATTTTTTATTCTGGTAAGGCGGTTCGTTGACGATCTTCGAGGCGGTTGCTTTCACTTTTATTTCGCTTTTGGGGGCTGTGGATAAAAGAGGCTGTTCTGGTTCTTGTTTGGTTTTGGCTTTTATTCCACTTTGTAATGCTGATCGGTTTCGTGTCGGAATCAATCAAATTGTAATCACTGGCAGAAAAGAAAACATGGTGATTCTGAAATATTTTATTCTGGAATAAGTGGAATGAAGCTAAATAAAAGTATAAAGAAGTTTCACCAGGACAAGCGAAAAGAAGTGAAATGAAAGCTGAGACCCAGTATACCGGCATATCAGTTTGCGTTGATCGATTAGGCTCTTCGCTGGTATGCTGGAAGTCGGATATGAGATGAACCAATTGCTTATATGGCTGAGTACATCTGTTGAAAGCATGGGCAGTTGTCAATGAGCGGGCGTTGCGTTGTTTGATGGAAGCTGAAATGAAGCAAAGCTGTGTAATAGAGCGCGAATAAGTTTGATGAAGCCTTTGTTTTGCTATGTTTCAGCTTAAATAGCGGATATCTGTGCCTATGTCCATAGCAAATAGAGGCCGGGGAGGGTGGCTATGGGTAATTGGTTGCCGGGAGATCAGAAACCACCCCAGGCCGTCCATACCGGGCGCACCCCATGAGGGGTTCGGCTCTTCGGCTTTTTTGCTGGAAACGTTGGTTACGAGCCCTTTATGATTTTTCTTTCCCCGAAAACGCTTTAATGTTTTATTGCCCTGTGTAATTTGCAACAAACAGCGTTAGAACCGTTTTAAAGCCATATTGCATGTTTAGGCATACCCTGGTGAGGGTTATAGTATTATATTCGGTATTTGGTCATAATCCGGCGGTCTGGTGGACATCTCTGATATTAAGCATACCCACCATTATCGTGTTTTTCTATTGTCCCCATGATAGTATGCCTACCTATCCTAAGTGAATCCGTATACTCCCCCCCCCCCCTGAATTTGGCATTTAAGCGTCAGACGCCGGGGATTTTCAAAAGCATAAAATGAAGCTATCTCACTGTATTTATTTGATACATTATTTTTTTCCGGTCAAGAGCCCTTGATATATGTTCATATTTATAAGGGCTTTTCAAGATCCAGTATTATTTTCCCTGGCATTTTGCTGCCACAAATCCGCCTGTCCGCCCATTCAGTGATTCAAAAGAACCAAAAAACCGCTATTGAGGTCGTCGCTGTCGCGGATGTCGCGGTGGGAAGCGCGATTCCTGTTCTGTCAGCCGGGGTTAAAGCCAAGGTCGTATTGACTGCGAGGGAGTAGATTCTTTCAAGCTGCCTACGCTACCCCTCGGCCCCGTTTTGGCATTTAGGCGCCAAATTCCTGGAAATAGTCAAAAAGCATCAGTTGCAGCTATCCTGCTGGATTTGTTGGTTATGACATGTTTTTTGCGTTGACTATCCCTTGTTTTTGTAAATTAAAGAAGGAACAGTCAAAGCGGTAATCATTTATCTCTCGGCATTTATACCTGATCTCTGCGCAGCCAGTAGCTTAAACCCCTTAAAAAGACCAAACATCCTGTTGAGGTCGTCGGTGTCGCGAATATTGCGGTAATAATCGCGATTTCTGGCATAGCCGACTGTGGTTAAAGGCCTAAAACTTGCGTTGCGGCTTATTTAGCAGATTCGTCCGGGGATCGCGCCAGGATCGAATATCGATTAAGCACAAACAAGGGCAATAATGAGGTCTATGCTCACTTGAAAGCCAGAATATGTTACCAACCTGAAAAACAGAATTGAATTGTCGCAGGCCACTTACTTGCTTATTCGACGGGAGGGGCGGACACACTGCGACGCCGGGATGGTATTGTAAAAACACTACCAGTGGTATTGCCCTGTATTGCCGAAACAATACCAGTGGTAGTGTCCATGCAATACAAAATACATGTAGCTCATTATGTGCTTGACGCTTATCGTGGTACCGTGGTATAATGTACTTATTGAATAACGAATAGCTGATAATGGCTTTTTGGAGCAGGCCATAGGGGGTTGCATGGCAAAAACAAGGAAAACATCTTCAATGAGTATTCGACTTGACGAAATAACCACAAATGCGCTCTTTTTTTTAAGGGACTTGCCGGGAGGGTATAATCTTAACAAAGCGGCTAAACGAAACATTTTGGATACTGCGATTGTTCGCGGTTGGATGCCAGGAGCTACCATTGAAAAGAAGGCTCTTTCTCCACGATTAGTTGTTGCTGCATCACCCTCTGTTGACTCTATTTATATGACGAATACCGCAGCAGCTTCTTTACTAATATCCGCTCCTGTCGTCGCCCCCATTGACGTAATACTTCCGAAGGCAATCGTCGATGAAGCGACCCTTGATGCGTACAAATCAGAGGTGATTTCCGTTGGAAATAATTCTGATTCTGGTACCATATCCGTCAACGTACCAATCACCAAACCTACTACAATAGACACTAATAATTTAGATGATATTCAAACAGAAATACCGGATATTAAGCGTATGATTTTTGATATTACGAGAGTGACAGAATTTAACAAAAGAGCAAATTCAATGTCAAGAATCGACGGTGGAATACCAGCGCTTATTTGACAATAAAAGCGGAATAAATGTTTTGTTTAAAGCGGTGCAAAAGCAAATTTTAAAAGACAAAAACAAAGAGGATGGAGAGCAGAAGCTGAGGGAAGTTTACCGGCGCAAGCGTATCATATTGAGCCATAAAGCAGGAGGATCAGTATGAGCGATTTTGTAAAATTAGAGTGTAAAGTAATTGAGAAGTTCCACGAGGGTGGCGCGGACGATCTCGTCCTGCATCTGCAACTTGCAGACAAATACGGAATGTTTCCAAAAGTAGGCGGAAAGATTATCCATGTCCGAGTTACAGCATTTAATGGTTTAGTTAATGCAGGATTTTGCGCGAAAAGAGTTCAGGTAACGGGCAACTGGATCAATCAGTATCAGTCGAGATTTGACGTTTATTCCTCTATTTTATTTCGGCCAGAAGATACCGTTGAAATGCTTTCTTCGCTGCTGAATCTGACACCTCTTGAAGCCACCAAAGTCTTTAATGCATACGGTCATAATTATATTGATGTCTTCGATAATAACCCTAAGGAACTTCGTAAAATAAAAGGGTTCGGTGGTGGTATTGGCGACAGTATAATAGAGCGATGGGGAGAACGGCGCGATAGTATTTTGTTTTATCTGTACTGCATAAAACATGATGCTCCGGGCCAAACAATGAATGCCATTTGGGCGAAGTATGGGAAAGATTCTTTGCGCGTTTTGCAAAGTTCTGCTGTTTATGGGCTGTTCAAACTCTGTGAGATCCCCGAAGTTAGCTACCACTTTATCGAGCGTCTTGCGTTCAATGTTGGCTGCACAGTTGACAACGAGTATCGAATAGCAGCGCAGGAGCTTCCTAATCTCTACGACAATAAAAAAAGGAAGTATTTCTTCGAAACGAACATTGCATCATCTGATATAACTGCGTCGTATGGACGTGTTCTTATTGATGTATGCCGTCCCGTAGAGATGGAGAATATCAGGTTTTACAAACTTTATGTTTCTACGCATGTGATCGAAGAGCAATTGCCGGTATTGCTTGCACCAGGCTCGCCAAAGCGTATTTCTGTTTATGGGCACTTCAGCGAATATATGAAATTTTCCCGCCCAAATGCGTTCCCACAGATCTTTTCTGAATCTATCCAGATTATTCAACCAGGCGACGTAGATACCCACCTCCGTTATGCGTTACAGATATCACCTGGAACCTGCGATATTTTGAGGAGAGAATTAGGTTCTTCTTTCCCCGAAGTTTTTAGGTCTTCGCCTGAAAGTATCGGCAACCTGCCCGGAATCAGCGAAGAAGAGGCCGCGGTTGTGATCGAGAAATGGAGCAAGTATCGCGGCATCTATGAGCTTGGAGAGAAATACCTGCCGCTTTTTATTTCCACAGAAGCGATCAACGCCTTGAACACAGAACTCGGCCCAGACGCCGTATCTATTATCGACGATATGTCTATTGATGATATCTATAATCTGATGTACATCCAAAATGTTGACTTTCGGTCGGCCGACATTATTGCGCTTGATAAAGGCGTAGACCGCAACGCACATGTGCGCGTCAGAGCATTATGCGTATGGGCCTCGTGGCTTGCATTATGGCAAGCTGGTAAATACGGCCCAGATCGCATGTCATTTCGGCAGATACATTGGTTCGGAATGAGCCTTGACTACCCTGCCACTGAAGCAGCTATCAGCTCAGCTCTCGGAATAATGCATGCGGCCGGGGAGGTGGAATATATAGACGGAGACTCAGGTGTCCAGTTGTTCCGCGTTACTCTTCCTCCGTGGCGGAAAAAACCGGGCACAGTGGTCGCGCCGGCTTTGGAACCGGCTTTGGAATTCCGAAAGCTCGCTGGCTTGACTTGATGAAGGAAGGATTGAGAATATAATTACAGCTGAGAGAATTGTTATGATGAGTTGCATATGCGTCTCCTTGTGTTAGGGCGCATATGCCGCCTACCCGCCGAGGCTCTTATATCTGACTCACTGGCGGGTCTTCTTTTTGTTTTTTTCGGGGAAGAGAAATCATTGTCTCATTTAGCCTGGCAGTCAGGCAGTTCCGCGGAATCGTCGATACCAAGTGCGCCGAGAGACCCCCATTTCTTTCCACGGGGCGCGATCAGCCAGATCGCCCGGCAACGACTTAATCATCTCGACATCAAACAAAGCATGTCGCGTCAAAAATAACGGGTTCTCGGACGGATAATAGTCAACTGTCGGATACTGGATAAACCTCATCGCGTACGGGTCAACACTGTATATTGTCGCTATGCACGCCCGGATTTTTTTAATGGCATTATCATCGCTGGCTGCCTCGACATAAACCGACCGGTGCTCGTAGTCTATTTCTTCCGGATTGCGAGTACCGGCTACGGCGGAATCGTCACTGCCTACTTCCCCGTTACTCCCTTCATTACCTATTTCCGCTTCACCAAGAACGCCAGGCGCCCCGCCGTTAAGCCGGATCTTGATTACGGCGCCGTATGTTTTCGTTTTTTCGCTCATATGGAGACTCCTGTTTTGGGTTGGCCGTATTCACCTCGGGCGGGTTATGGTTTACATGCGGTTATCAGCCCCCTACTGGCATCGAGGTGGCATTACCAGTAGGGGTTTGAAGGGCCGGGGCTATTCGCGGTCAGGCGCGTTTCTATAGTCGTCCGGCGATAACCAGCAACCTATTTCGTCCAGCCAAGTCTGGCGGCACATATCAATGTCATTGTCAAACTGGCTATCGCTATACTCGTTGTACGGGCCGTAACCGTCATCGTCCAGAGACTTGTTGCCATCGGTGATCGTCACCAGGTCGGCGTCGTAAAGGAATCCGGCAAGGCTGCTTGCGATCGTACTCGATGATTTCATGTCAACTTTGCCACCGGCTTTGTGGATTGCATCATAGATCCTTTCATCCACGTCGCTGCACGCGTGAATGTAGGTTCTCAGTGAGATCGTCTCGCTGGAGGATGGATAGTTGTACCGATCGTTGTGCGAATCGGTGGCAACAGTTCCGTTCTTATCGACCAGGAATACTATGTAGTCATCGCCCTCTTGCTGGGCTTTGCATGGAATCGAAACTTCCACCTTTTTTCCGTCTTTTTTGATTGTTTTGAGCATTGAAGATCTCTCTTTCCCCGGTCATGGCCGCCGGGTGGCGTTTGGTTGGTTGGAAGTGAAATAAAAGTGGAAAGTTCATGCCACCGCCGGGTATAGCCAGGGTGAAGTCCGGCATCACCGGCGGAGGCAAGTTAATATCGGCTTAGTAGTCGAGACCGAGCGCAGCGCAGACCGATGAGCTAAAGTTGACTTTGCCATTCCACGCTGAAGTGCTGATTTTGGCAATAACTCCCCCCTGTTTTGCAGAAGTTGTCGCTCTCAGGTCTGTTGACCGGATAATTGTGCAATTGTCGCAACTGCGGCCGGCATTGTTTGAGTACCAGAAATACAGGTTGGTGCCGTCGGGGAGGTTGACTGTTTTTGGTGAAAATTGGATGTTGTAGGCTGATTTCTGTGGCATAGCACGGCTCCTTTGTAAAGGGTTTGCCGTGCTATTCTCCGGCGAGGTTTGGGGGTGATTACTCTTTTATTTCGCTTTGCTTTTCACTCTCTTCATCTTACATACATTATATTTAGCTGAAATTGCTTTGTAGACCCGTTTGCTTAGCTTCTCGCAAAAAGAGAACGTTTCGTTGGCATCTAAATCATTTTCTTCCCCGAATGCCGTGATCATCGCTATCTCACACTCTTGCACACGAGACTCGTGTTCTGCCCGGCGAAGCGAGCTGCATGACAGGAGATCGGGGTTAATGGTAACCTGGACATGCGCTTTAAGATACTCTGCCGCTAATTCAACTTGTGCAGGAATATCAGCCGGGTCAAGGCTTGATTCTTTCTTTTTTTCACTTGCTTTGCAGAAAGCGGTATAGCCAGGCTGTATCTCAAGGCCTTTGGTGCCAAGGCGTTTTACGAGCGTACTGCCATCGGTAAGCGCTATCGTTGCCGTCTGCCCCTTAATCTCGACGGTTGCCCCAAGCTCTTCGCGTTCGCTGCATTTTGCATGATTCCGCGACCCCGACCATTCCAGCCATTTTACCCGGCAGTCGGCGTGAACTGTGGTTTTGGAAGCTTTTGCCTTGAAGGATTTGAGCGCTTCGATAGCGCCCTGATCAGCCTCGAACTCTTTGTGGGAGATCTTACCGAAGGTAGCCAGAACTTTGTCCACGTTGTAAAAGTTGGTCTTGTTGAACTGGCAGCTGGTATGGTGCCACTCGGACGGGTAGCAATAACTCTTTACCAACGCAGCCGGGATCCCCGGGATCTTTGAAGCCGGAACAAGGCCGTCTTCGTAGGCTGCTACTGCATTATTTGACATTGAATATCCGCTGTATCCGGCCATGTCTGACTCCTTTTTGGGGGTTTGGGCCGTGCGGTTCTGCGGCGGGGGTGTTAGGTTGCTGTCTCGGATTCACTGCCAGGAACTGATTTAATCCATGATGAAAACATCGTACGCGGTCGGATTGCCATCAGTATCCTGGTAGTAATCGCCCACAAATATTGCCGTAACTGCGGCGCGCCTGCCATCCAGCGTCGTAGCCATGAAGTCCCGGCAAAAGCCGTCTTCATGCAAAACAAACGGTTCGTCGCCATGATATTTGCGATTAAATACCTCAAAAGTTCCGCCGAATTCTTCACCCTCTTCTTCAGTCGCGCATACAAGCGCAGGTGCAAGAGCATCTTTGCCGAAAATCAGTGCAGCAGCTTCAGGGGATATCAAGTCTTTGGGGTTGGTAAGTTCATCGAATGAATAACGCATGGCTTTCTCCTTTAAAGGTTTGAGCCGTGCGGTTCTGCGGCGGGGTTGATTGGTAGGTTGCTGTCTTACTCTTGCTGCCGGGAATGTCGACCCCGACACCTGGTAATGTTGTTAAATCAGCTTCTGCTTCATTAATGGTTGCAAGTTGAATGTTGTAGTGCGGAATATTGCCCCACCATTGTCCCAGAGCCCATTCAGGCTGTCGCCGGTTTTGTTGATTCTCGGGTGTGCCATAACCATCACACCATTGGCTGCATGCCTTGTCTTCGGATCGTATGAGTTCAAAGCACTGATGATCAGCAATTCACCGTACGTCAGTTCGTCGGTTGCCATATCTTCCCACTTAATTTCCCGATTAACGCCAAACGTGCCGTATGGGATCAATAGCCTCAAATTGCTCATCCCACCTTTCTCTGCGGTGGAGAATACGAATTTAAAGCCGTTTTGACCTTTTTCAAGAAAGGACCTACTCCAGACATTGCGGGTATGGTAAAAATAGTCTGTGCCGCCCTGCTGGATTAAAGAGTTCTCTGTTTCGACAAAAGCGTCGTAAGTAACCCTATTTCCTGAAGATGGCTCACTTTTCTCAAACTTGGTTTTGTCTTTTCTTTTAAGCTCAACGAAGATTTCACCTTCAGCTTCTGATTCACCTGTCGCGAGGGCATCAATCACTGCCGATTTAAAGGCAGCAGCGCTGTTGACATCGGATGAATTAAACGTTTTGGAATTATTGTCGATCGAGATTATGATTTCCATGCGAGGCTCCTGTTAAGGTTTGAGCCGTGCGGATCTGCGGCGAGGTTGGTGGAAGGTTATTCTTGCGGACGGTGTGTTTTCTTCTCTCTCTTCATTTTATAAAGATTATACCACAGTTCTTTGTTATCTGTCAATAACAGAATGCATCTTGATAAAAATAAAAGTGCCAAAAAGCCAAATAGAGTGAAGCACCACCCCCTCTACCTCCAAAGCCCACAACGAATTCACTTAAATGCCACTCTTTGGCACTTGTCCGGGAAGCCCCCTCTATAACCCAGTGATGGCACAAAACCATTCAGGAAAATATCAGTCCGGACTACCGAAATGTGATTATGCGTACTTTCATTGAGTTTCCTTGCAATCATTGAGATCATTGATTACACTATATACAAATCACTTAGCTCAGGCGGTATATTATGGCATCTATAACCATCAGAAATATTGACAGCGCGTTAAAGGAACAACTCCGCATACAAGCAGCTCAGCACGGGCGCTCTATGGAAGCTGAGGTGAGAACGATCCTGGCATATACCCTGAATGCCCCTTCAGATGAGGGAAACTTTGCTGTCTCGATAAATAAGATCTTTGCACCGCTGCACATAGAATCTTTTACTATCCCCCCGCGACAAAAGGCAAGAAACCCTCCGGACTTCGGTGAATAGATATGGGCTCTATTTTGCTCGACACTAATATTTTATCAGAACTAATGCATGTAGCTCCAGAGCAAGCAGTGATAGACTGGTTTGGGAGGCACTTAGACGACATTTTCTATATCAGCGCCATAACCCAGGCTGAAATCAGATACGGCATAGCTGTGCTGCCAGCTGGTAAACGCCGCGACATGCTTGCAATGTCTGCCGAAGTAATGTTTTCCCAGAAGTTTGCAGGAAGATGCCTACCGTTCGATGAAAAATGTACTGCCAACTATGCAGCTGTTAGAGCAGATAGGCGCAGGGCAGGGCAGGAAGTATCTACTGAGGATGCCATGATAGCTGCGGTTGCTTTGTCCTATGGATTCTCACTTGCCACGAGAAACACGAAAGATTTTCTATACATAGAAGGATTGATTTTGCACAACCCATGGCAGGTATTATCAGTGCTATAAAAGTGGAGAGTTCTCTATGACCACAACAATCATCAGCGAAATAAAAGAGAATAGAAAAGCAGATCGGGCGATCAAAGCAGCCGTGCGGGAGTTTGGAGTGGAAGTAAAGGCTCTGGCCGATAACAGGCAGAATTTCGTGATGGGGAAGCTCCAGGCGGAGATTGAGCGGTTGAGGCCGATGGCGGATAGGTTGCTGCACGGAGAGAGGTAGCCACAGCCACAAAGACAGGCAGGAAAAAGCGGAATGAAGTGCGGGAGAGGCGCCAGGCGGAGGGTGGCCGGGCGGGGCCGAGGACGGAAAGACTGTTACACTGGAAGCAGTGCGGTCTTAAAAGAAATCTTGACTTAGTCCGCGTAAAATAATATTTTCATATGTACGTTAAATACGCACATATGTACGTGGAAGGAAAATATAGTGTTACAGCCTATCATCGGGTCGGTCATCGACGAAATGACCCTTATCTTTATCCTTATAAGAGAAACTGGTTACCTGAGAGAAATCGCAAGAGCTATGAATATTCCTGCAACGTCTCTTGTAAAACCATTAGAGACGTTGGAAGCAGGCAATGTCCTTTTCAGCAGAGCATATGGGCGAACAAGGGTCTATGCTTTTAACCCTCATTATCCTTTTTTGGCTGAATTAAAAGCGTTGCTTTCAAAAGCGTTCGAGTATTATCCGCCAGAAGTGAAAGAGATGCTGCAAATGAATCGCCGGCGGCCGCGCAGGAAAGGGAAACCGCTATGATTCCAATAAGAGATATGTCTGTTGGAGAGTTTGGGGCTTACGTCGCAACGCTGCTGAAACAGGCCGGGATTGATGTAACCCTGACCGGCGGCAGCTGCGTATCTATCTACACCCACAACAAATTCACGTCAAATGATCTTGATTTCATCAACAACGGCATTGTCGCTCACAGAATGATAGTTAAAGCCTTAACAAGCAATGGGTTTGAGGTCAAGGACCGCTACCTCAAGCACCCGGATGGAGATTTTTATGTCGAGTTTCCATCTGGCCCACTGATGGTAGGCGGCGAATACATTACCAAAACTGATACTATCGATTTTGCAACCGGCACACTTAAAATATTGACGCCTACTGATTGCGTAAAAGACAGGTTATCGCATTTTTTCTTTTGGAAAGACCATCAGGGGCTTGATCAGGCGGTTGCAGTAGCTAAGAGTAATGTAATCGATATAGATAAAATTTCTTTATGGGCTGAAAATGAGGGACTAACCGACGAGTTCGAGCGGATAAGACACTTGTTTTGATATTGCCAGACAGGCCAAGGAAAAGGGGAATATTTAAAAATATTCCTCAAGTTTTCAAGCGGAATGACAATAGAGTAGATATGCGATAGTTTATACATATGTGAGGGGGTGATCATATGTCATCGATAGGCAATGTTTCTGCAACCAATCCATTTGTTGACCCAGCGCTGTTAAATCGGAAGATTAAGCCCTTTGAGCCAGCGCCCGTTTCGCAGAGTAACATCGCAGCCAACAAAGCCGCTCCCGCCGCACAGCATGATATAGTCACGCTGTCGACGGAGGCTAAGAATATTGCTTCAAACAACGCTGTTGGCAACACCGCGCCTAATGCTCCAGGCAATGCTGGAGCTACAACTTTCAGCGCCTTTGGCTAATAGCCGAAACGTGGCGCTGAGAGGGAGGCAATTATGGGCACCAGCGCAATAGCTCTTGGTGGCGGGGGTGTGCAGTACCTACCATCGTATAGTGCAAGTACATCGGCAACTCATCAGAACAAGAATGGTTCTGCGTCAGCCACAAGCCCTGTAGCTGCATCAAAAGTTGTTGCAGCAGCAGAGAATGCAAAGAAGGCTACTGCACCAGTTAAGCCACAGCCCGCGGCCGGCAATTCGACAAGCAAACCTACTCGGGCCATGAGTCATATGGTAGTGTCATATAATCCGCAGGGAAAAGTGAGAATTAAGTACGAAGATAGTAATAACAACGTCATCTATCAGATCCCTCCGGAGATGGTTGCCAAGACGCAGGATTTGATGACAAATTCACAGACGGCCAATATTAAAGCGTGAAGGTGTAGAGGGTAGGGTATAGTTCAGAAGGCGTGGCGCGTAAGGCGCAGGTATGTAAGGCGTAGGGCGCAGAATTTGATGATAAAAGCCAAAGAAAAGGGGACACCGGGTTTATTCCTTGATGTCCCCTTCATTTTGACTTTTATTTATCCCAGGCAGCGGTTAGGTGTTGCATGCCAACGGCACAGAAAACCAGTGACACGTTAAAATCTTTTCGGGGAAAGAAAATTACTTATGCAGCACCCCCTTCAAGCAACTCCGCGCCACTGATCATAAATATCCAAAAAATCAACGCCTTCCTCCAACCCGTAAAAACCCCTCAGATCCCGGGCCGCCGGGAATGCCTCAACAATCGCCGTGGTCGCCGTATCACCGGCTTCGTCGGCATCCAGGATCAAATTCATCGTTAACTCCCCATCGGCAACTCGCCTATCGATCCCGGCTGCGAGCAGAGCATTAATGCCCTTCCGAAACAATCCGGCCGACGACAAGACCAGTATACCAACCCTTGCTCCATGCAGCTCCACCCACGCCAGCACATTGCCGACCCCTTCAAAAACATAAAGAGCGGTGATATCATCCGGAAGCACCAGCGCTACGTCAGCGCTGCCCGTCCAGGTAGCCCACGTCTTATTCTTTGTCGAATCCCTTATCTTGTCGCCTTTGCGATGGACAGACCCACCAATGGTGTAAAAACACAGATTTCTCTCAGAATCTAAGAACATATCAAGAGGTTCAGCTAACCAGGCCGGCGGTGTCGCCAGCTTCTTGTATTTGAGGTATCTGGACTCTGACAACGGCCTATCTGTCCGAGTAGGCGCAGGTTTGGCAACCTGCTCCAATAATGATTTTTCTTTCCCCGAAAGGTCTTCCGCCTTTGTTTTTGACCCACCACTACCAGAACTTTTGACATTGCTCACCAGCCGGATAGAACACCGCTTTGAGGGTGACCCATTCGGCGGCTCCAGCCAGTCCAGAGCCTCGTTAAATGTGAGGCCTTCGATTTTTGCACATAACGTGATTACATTCAGCGCCGGTTCGTCTCTACCTTTGTCTTTTGCCAGCTGCACCCCGTCTCTTGAGCGAAATATGGAAAGAGAAGGTGTCTTATCATCCCTCCAGGGCACGCAAAACACATCCGGCTTATCTGGTACCTGTAAATAATCTGTTATTTTCACACACTCTTTGATTCGGTCTGTTTTTAACTTGTAATTGTCGCAGATTGCTTTAAATTGCCCGGCAGTTTGTGAATTTCTCATGTGTTACCCCTTATTTAGTACTATTATTGTGTAGCATGAATTATAACTTGTGTCATTCACCACTCGGATGAACCACTTAAAGCGGCTAACAGATTCTGTTAATACATTATATAAAATGGGACAAAAACCATTCCGAGACTTAGGCCGTTGCCAAAATCAAGTCCAAATCTATCGACATCGCAACGAAATCCGATTCTAAAGTCATATCCGTAATCGCGGCGTTGGTTCAGAAAGCTGATTTGAATTTAATCCTGAACGTCATTGGTGTTAAATAGATATTACTACCACAATTATCTATGTTGTATGTCATTTTGTAATTGACATTTACAAACACGTGTGCTATTATGTATTATAGATGGTAAAAGGTGAGCTCTCACCTCCTCCCGATTGCGGGACACCTATAATTAATCAGTGCCACGGAGGGTAATCACATGCATGAAACACTCGATTTAAGCATTGATATTGGGTTCTCAAACATCAAAATTGTTGCCGGCATTAATGGCAGCATTTGCAGCAAAGTGTTTTCGTCAGCACTGGCGATTGCACCCCAGAGCAGCGATAACTCTGCAGTAACCGCAACTGAGACGTACCTTTTCGATGGTAAAATTTATCTCTGCGGTAAGCCAGCGATAAGTCCTCATGTGAGAGAGCAGATCAACTGCCGCAGCAACGACCATATAGTTAGATATGCCCCGGTCTACATCGCCGCAGCTGCCAGGAGCGCAAATGTAGCACTTCATGAAATCGGTGCCTTGTCCGTTGGGCTTCCGTTTGAGATGCACAGAACTTACAGCCAAGTGCTGAGGGAAATACTAACCGCTTTCACGGTTAATGGAGAGACCGTCACCCCGACCCAGGTCAATATCTTTTGTCAGGGTGCAGCAGCAGCATTTGCGGCCGGCGTCGAAGGCGAAATGCAGGGCAAAAACGGCTTATTGTTCGACATTGGCGGCAACACCATGATCGCAATCGCGGTCGCAAACGGTATCCCAGTCGCCCTCGGTTCGCAGCAATTCTCGAAACTTGGGATGTTAGCCGCTGCCGAGCAATTATCCCGGGCTCTCAGCAACGACACAAATTGCAGTTTGATCAAGGCTGCCGAGGTGATTAAAACCCGCCAGTATCAAGGGCAAAACGTGTCTGCCCACGTTGATAAAGCTTTGTCAAACCACGCTGAATCGATCGTTGCAATTCTGGAAGACACCTACGGCGGCCAGGTCAACGAATTGGACACGATACTGTTGTCCGGAGGCGGGGCGGACTGTATTTGTCCTTATCTTCCAGCAAAATGGTCGAATCGGATTAAAGTACAGACCGAACCTATAACAGCTAACGCGCGGGGCTACTTTTACCGTTCTCAAGGGCCAAGGGAAGCTTAGTGTTTGCATTTGTTTTCACCAGACTTTTCTTCATCCTTACCTAACGTCTGTATTGTAATAACTGACTATTTACAACCACTGAGCCCGCACGGCCTTAAATGATGCGGGTTTGGTTTTGTTTTGGCTCTACCGTCGTGCTGCTAACTTGGTATCTCTGTTGAAGTATTTACGGCGAATCGCCGACCAAGCTTTCTCTAACTAACGCTCTGCTTCCCATTCCTCAACTGATCTGCTGTTAATCCGCTCAGCCCTCGCTTAACCATTTTATTCTCTTATATATAAGATCATGAGTGTGTCCGGTTTTTTGGTCAATCTGGTTCTAACCAGATTTATAAACGATTAGCGGCTGAATACCCAAAAAGGAGAGCTCCTGGGTAGCCTGTTCGAATCCGACCGGTATTCCGATCTGATGGCGACCGATATTCCGGCAGGAAGCAGACCGCCAAACTGCCGCAACACTGGCAAAGGCTGCCAGTCACGGATTAATAATGTTCTGCGATCATGTGTTGGAATGGCGACGGTCAACAAGGCCAAAGAAAAGGGGAATCCGAGACATATCCTCTGATTCCCCTTCATAATGTCACTTTTCTTCACCTTCAAGCTCTGCACCAGACATGATCCCCTATTAAGTTGATGTGTTCGCATCCCATCAGCGTTTAGGTTCACCCCAGTGGACGCAGCAAAGGGTTCCCGCTTACGAATCGTGGGATTGGCATTGACTGTAGTTTTTCAATAATAGAGTGAGAGTGCTAATTCTCTCTAAGGCCGCGGAGTACAAGCAAAACAACATCAAAGTAGTAGCAAAATATAAGCGCACCGAAAATCCAACCAGGCGAACCAAAGCAGTAGTTCAATCAGGCTAAGCAGCAATCGAATCGGTGGTGAAAAAGCGGAATGAAGTGAGGGAAGAGCGCCAGGCGGAGGTTGGCCTTTTAGTGCGGGAAGGAGTGAGATATGCACGGCAGAAAGGGAGCGTGTGCTTGAAGGGAATATTGACTTAGGCCGTTCCAAATTATATTTATACATGTTCGTTAAATACGCACATATGTACGCGGAAGGAAAATATAGTGCCGCAGCCTGTCGTCAAATATTCGGATGAAGAATTGATTGATCTGGTCAAAGCAGAAGGGACCCTTTCCGATTGGAGAAAAGCCGCGGCCATCACTGCCACTGAAGTTGAAGAAAGCGTTGCTTCAGATCCAGACGAAGACGATATGACTATGAGCTGGAATGACGCCACGAGCGAGCTGTCACAACACAGGCAAAAGCCGCCAGTCGCGGATTAATCGTATGAACGAACTTGCATCCCTATTCCAATCGCTCGAAGTAGCCCGACAAAGGCTACGATTCCGTATGTGTACTCAACTCTCAGTTTAGTCCGTCTTCCCTGATAAATCTTCTAACGGCGCTCTTCTCTGTGCTCTTCCCCCATGCCTCCTTTTCTCTCTTCCCTTTTTTCTTCTTTTCTCACTTCAGGTCTATGATATTCGCCTCGGTAATCTTTTTCATGCCGGTGTTTGACCAATTCTGCTTCTCTATGTTTGCGGTATTCTACATAGCTGTGTCTCGTCATAAGTGCAGGAAGTCTGTTTACAGGTGTATAGACCCACTGTGCGCCATAATGGTCAGCCTGATACCAAATGCCGTTGTTGAAGTAGAAATACTTGCGGCCAACATAGATCAGGTCGTAGGCTACCCCAGCAGCAACATAGTATCCAAGATCCGGAACATACACAAACTGTGGTGGTTGTGGTGGTAGCTCAACCTGTACTGGGGGTGGCGGTGTCTGGACTTGTTCCACCGGAATTCCTATATCGATGTTAACATTGAAACCAGCATTGCAAAGTGTGGCGGTGCTGACAGACAGAAGTGCTGCAAAAACAAAACGGGCTAAACGTTGATGGTTAAATTTCATTCGGATTCCTCTTCTTGAATTTAAGTGCTCTAATACTGTTGCTGCCGTTCGGTGAGCATTGTTATCTTTAAGTCGCACAATCGGAATTCTTCATATAGTGATCTTCGTTGTATTTCCTATGAATGTAGTGATTGCTGTGAAAAAACTGATAACAATCAGCAACAGCACAATACAGAGTATAACGGAGGTGGTGATTACCCACTTATTAACACCACCAGTTTCCTGAAGAGCAACATGAAAATTATGTTGTGGTTGTATTGACCGAAGATCGTAAATATTCTTTTTTACATGCTCATAGTAAAGATGGTTGCCTATGGCTCCGATGATTATATGAACAAACAAGTTTAAACCGGGGATACAAGAGAAAATAAACGTGACCAGTGCCTGAATGTACATTTTCCTGTACAGCATCCAGAAAGAACCAAAACCAAAAGCATACCAGTTCCACGTCAGGCAGAATCTGTCTCTACCAGAATACGTAAAATCTGAGAACTTATGGATATAGTATCCTACATTCATTCCAACGAATTCACTTATTTCAGAACGAGTAATGGTACCTAAATTTATAGTATTTGTAGCATTAAGTATCGAACCACAATGACGGCAAATTAGTGCTCCGTCCTGTATCGACTCTTTACAAAATGGGCAGGCCATCAAATATACCAATTCCCTGAGATCTTCAATTATTTCCAAAACATATCAGCGTTGTACCCATTTACCTGTCTTTTGAATGGTATGTGGGTTCTGTCCAGTTTGTGCCGGATCTGGTTGATTATTAACAATGTGCTCAGTTTTGATTAAGCGTTCACGTTGGAATCCTTGCTTTTCAATATTACTGGCGATACCAGCAAAGATCTCATCACTAATTACAGGTGAACGTGAAATAATCCAGAGGTTTTTTCTGTCTGCCGTACATATAACTGAATACTCGTACTCTTTGCCTTGGTCGATGAATACATATTCTTTACTGAATGGCCAAAAATAGGATACTTTCAATCGGGCATTACCAGATTTGTCTATTACCCACCCACGGCCATCTGCATGATGTAATTTACCTTCCTTCTTGTCACGACAACTGTTTAGAATGTCAATTTCACCATCATTTCTTAAGGAAAACCTTACTATGCTGTCTTGGCAGCCATCCTGGTACTTGTTGGAAAAATGAGCTATTTCGTACCACAAACCAACATAACTATTGAGATCAACATGTTGCACAGGTTGAAGTGGAGGCATTCCTGACGAAGCCGCAACTACTTGGCATAACCCATATGGATTGACCCGACCTGCAAGGTCGGCTCAATCCAATGTTCAAGAAGCCCGGCCGATTGGCATGGAATTTCATATATAGGGTAATGGTTCGATATCTGTTGGGGGTGACACGGCTTACGATGGCACCTTCCTCATGTTTTGAGGCGGTGGTGGGACTTTGAAGTCTGATTTTCATTCATTTGACGCTTCAACT
>Ga0209697_10002826_pt1 | contig 24320 bp, 26 predicted proteins | sample AliMusrvi5mmetaG_FD_184115 | JGI IMG/M metagenome (GOLD analysis project Ga0209697, IMG submission 184115) | Freshwater lake bacterial and archeal communities from Alinen Mustajarvi, Finland, to study Microbial Dark Matter (Phase II) - Alinen... | ecosystem: Environmental > Aquatic > Freshwater...
CGCTCGAGGGTTTCATAACTTTGAAAGTTACCGGGCCAGAATACTGTTTTACTGTGGAAAGCTGGATATGAGAATAATGCAGTGCCGTAGTATTAAAAAAGCTGCCCATTAAATTCCTTAAAGAGCCGTTTAAGTTGTCCTTATTTGATTTGATAAGTTACGATCCATATTTTATGGTACAGGATAAAAAAGTCTATATGGATATTATATTACGTACCCTGCCTTTGGAACTCAAATCAACTGTCCACTATGAAACCATGCCTGATTTTGTGGATGTTCCTACCAACGAAGTCTGGATAATCGGGAGAAAACAGTAATAATATTTTGCAGCTTATCTGTCAGGTCCCGAAAGATTGTAGACATTTTTTCTAAACAAAACAGGCTTTTGTTTTTTCCAGTCTTTCAAAGCTTGAATTGGAGTGCTATGGTTTAATAATTTCTGATGAATATTGTTGTTATAAAGTTGGCAATAATTTTTGATTGTTCTTTCCAATTGATGAGAATCCTCAAATCGGGTTTGCTGGAGTATCTCTTCGATTCTGCCATTAAATCGCTCAACCATGCCGTTGGTCTGTGGATATCGTGGCTTGATGAGATGATGTTCAATCTGACTTGCCTCACAAGCTTTATCGAAAGAGTGATTTCCTGTCGGTTTACGTTCTCCATCGACACCGAACCGGTCCGTGAACTCTTTGCCGTTATCGGTTAAAACCTTGGTGATTTTGAACGGTGCGGCTTGCGAGAGTTTCTTTAAAAAACTGGCAGCAGCGCTTGCTTGTTTGTCTGGTCTGATCTCAAGGAAAACCCAGAGGGTTGCTCGATCAATAGCAACAAAAAAGTATCGCCTGCTTGATTCATCGCTCATTTGTGGTAAATATTTCACATCGATATGCACATAGCCGGGCTCATAATCTTTGAAGGTTTTTTTGGCTTTTCGCTTTCTTCTTCCTGGGGTATCAGGTCTTTGAGATTACTGACACCATGACGACGAAGACAACGGTCAAGGCCAGCTCGAGAAACCTGCGTGTTGATGAACTCATGAAAAATGGCCAGAAGGTCATCAAGCGGTATCAGTAACGTTTTACGGAGTTCTATGACAACAAACTCCTCGAAATCGCTCATGGTTTTATTGAACGAATGGGGAGTATGTGAAGCGTCTTCAATGCTCTTACGGTGCTTCCATTTCAGGACGGTTGCCTTTGTGATGCCATATTTTGCAGCAAGCTTATTGGCGCTTAAAGATGAGGCCTGAATTTCCTTGCGTATGGAAGGTGTTGTGCGTGCGTTTTTATGTAATGTGATTTGCATGAGCTCACCTTGAGAAATATTCTTTGCTGTAACATTTCATGAAGTGGTATGCTTGAAAATATGCATAACTTCTTACAGGTGTACAAACATCCGAGACCCGATATCTAGCGATATAGACCTCTCATACGGAGTTCTTGTAAGGATTCTTCATAACGATCTTGAAATTCTCTCTGAAGAGCCCACTCAATAAACTTTCGTAGACCAGCAGAGAAATCAGTAGATGGACGCCACTTTAGTGAATGCTCCGCATGACTTATATCTGCCACAAGACCACGCACATCGCCAATACGCATCTTCCCTGTTACAGATAAGCTGGACATAGATGTGGTAAAATCTGTAAGCATCTCAGCCAACTCTCTAATGGTAACGGCATACCCTCCCCCGATATTGTATATGTCTTGAGTTTCGGATGTCATTGCTAAAACAATGCTTTCCACAACATCATCAACATAGACAAAATCTCGCATAATCTCCCCATCTTCATAAAGATCAATATGCTTGCCTGCTCTCGCTCTGTTTAAAAGAACTCCAAGCACCCCTGTATATGGGTTGTCAAGAGCTTGACCTGGCCCAAAAACATTGAAAAACCTTAAAATAGAATATGACATAGAAGAGGTTTTTCCAACCAAAGCAACCAGTTGCTCCTGTGTAGCCTTGCTAACACCATATACAGAAGTTGGAGAAATGATCTCACCTTCCGATGTAGGTAAAATATTGGTTGTAAAGATCCCGCATAGAGGACAGCAAGGATTCCAATTAGTTGGCATGCTGTCATCCTGCCTTTCACGAAGCGACGGGTGAACTGGACCACAACAACTGCAATACCATGAGCCTTCACCGTATACAGCCCTTGAAGAACTTAGAATAAAACGCTTTACATTTGCCTTAAGGCACTCCTCTAAAAGAAGGGCTGTTCCAAGAACATTGGTTTCTATGTATCTTGATATTTTATACATTGACTGCCCAGTCCCTGTTTCAGATGCAAGATGAATAACAATATTTTGATTCTTTACTGCTTTTTCAACATTCAATTTGTTAGTGATATCGCCATGAATAAAATCGACTTTATCTTTTATTGATACATATAGTGGCGATGTTGTTTCCGGATTGACTCCATGAATTTGAATTGAGAGATTATCAAGAACACGTACATTATATCCATTAGACAGTAACTTCAAAGCTAAATTACAACCAATAAATCCCGCCCCACCTGTAATTAAAATATTTTTCATACTATATATCTATAAATGATCCATCTTGTTTTGTTAATTCCCATTTTTTTGTCTGCTCGTTATATCTTTTTATAATTTTCGCAGGAGCACCAACAGCTACACTATAATCTGGAATATTCTTTGTTACTACTGAATTTGCCCCAATGACGCAATTTCTACCAATCTTTGCACCTATAATACAAACGTTTTCACCAAGCCAAGATCCGTCTCCAATAAAGACTTCATTTTTTTGTTTAATCGGTTGATTTTTTATAGGCATAGTAATATCTTCAAATCCATGCACATTGTCAGATATATATACTTTGTCAGCAGTCAAAACATTATTTCCTATAATAATTTTTCTGGTAGCATAAATATGATTAAAGTGACCAATACTGGATCCATTTCCAATTTGTAAAATCGAATTTTTGGTTTGCAAAATCGGCTTTGATGCAAGCCATGTTTTATACCCAATAAAGACATTATTACCTATTTTGATATTCATCGATCCATCGATTTTTAATGGGTGATCAATAAATGATTTAATCCCTAGTTGTTTAAATCGCAATACATTAATTAACCACCAAAGAATATGGAATACTTTATTTATAATTTTTGTTATTAAACACATATAAAAGTACAAATAATGAAATTCTATTTATTAATTTTCTAATTATTAGCCGCATGTCTTATAAAACTTGCAGTCAAGCGGGCTGATTCCTCTCCATAGGTACTACAAAAGTCATTAACATAATTCTCTGCTGCCATTTGAAGTTTTTGGCGATAAGAATCATTTAAAAGAATTTTACGTAATATATCAGCGAGTGCATCCGGTGTTCGAGCATGCGGGCACCCAGCAATATTTACAAAATCAATGGCAAGCTCAGAAGGATCTGCATCAAAATCAAATACAACTACCGGCACCCGTTTAAGTAAGGCTTCACTCCCTACTGTAGTACCATGAACTACGACAACATCAACCAATGCGATTGATTCATCTATTGTAGCTGCCTGGTTTTCGAAAAATTTCACTCCAGGGTGCTTCTCTATGATCGCTCTATAGTTAACTATATTTTCTGAAGGATGCAGACGTACGATTCCCAAAAGAAAATCCAGGTTTTCAACAGCTTTACAGAATGATTCAACCAAGTCAAAGTTTTGACGTTCAATATGTGTAGCGTACATAACGACAGGTATTTCCCGATTTAGTGATAACTTCATAAGATTATTATTAGCAACAACAGGAAGATCACGGGAAAACCGGGGACAACCGCCGATTAAAATTTTCTCTGAACGTTCTCCAGCAGCTATAAGTTTGTTGCGATCCAACTTACCCCAGCAAATAATTTTATCAGCAAGAACTGGACTAAACCATGTCGCTTCTTTATCTATTCCACCATGAACCAATGTCACTGTTGGAATACCCAACTTGCGCGCTGCTAAAACAAGACATGACCACTTGAAGCTACGATCAGCATCAGTGAGAACTATAGCTGGTCTATTTTTTTTAAGATATGAGATAGAACCTGCTATATTCTGACTTGCAATCATTAATAACAATTCTAAATGTTCAAAAGCTCCAACAGGGAATTCATATTTTCGACATAATGATTTCAACTGAACAGCCCATTGAAACCTGCACTTGCGATACTCGGCACGCCATTCCTTCACTGAGTAGTTCCAAAGCTGATCCTCAGCAATAAAAGGCACACCATCAGGAATGAATGGAATCACATTTGAAGTTCCATATAACACAACACAAGCATCTCCTTTCAGTGACTGAATTATAGGTTGCATAATGCCATTAATGCGTGAGGTACCACTCAACCATGCCGCCAAAATGTGATCATGAGGCAACACAAATGATAGCTTTTTTGATTGACAATGATACAACCAGTGCTGTGTGATACGAATTTTGTTTAATAGAAGAGTTTTCCAATTCCACTCCCCTCTGCCATTCCAAAAGTGGGTTAACAATGTATCATTGAGTGTCGATCCTAAGGGAATTCCGAAGAAAAGAGTCATGGAAATAAGCTCTTGAATTTCACGTATATCCTTTGTGGATAACATCTTCATATAATATCATTTGGGATTCATAATGCTACTTATGGTATTCCATTCAGAAAAGGGGTTACAAAGCGTCATCGTTCATTCGCTTTAATATATATGCCGTTAGGAAAACAGAACTTTAATCAGGGCCAAATACCCGGTTTTCTATCTTTTTCATAGGCATCAACACAATAGCGCAATAAATATTCAACCTTATAAAGATCATCTGGGGTGTCAACTGCCTGTGTATTGTGTTTGGTTGAGGCCATGCGTACTTTCATGCCATGTTCAAGAACCCGCATCATATCGACTGATTCCGCAATTTCGAGAGGAGTGGGAGCTAAGCGGGTATACTCGATTAAAAAGTCTCTCCTGAACGGTATGATGCAGACCTGTTTACCCATTGGAATGTCATCAATTTTACACCGTGTCGGGATGGGTTCGCGAGAGAAATATAATGCGTTTAGATTGAGGTCGCATACGACTTTTATACAATTTCGATCCTCAAACTCGGCAATGTCTTTTATCTTGCCGAGCAAGTTCACCACGTTCAGCGATGAATCATCCAATAGCGGTTGTACTGCCTCAGCAATCATATCAGGATGTGTCATCGGCTCGTCACCCTGAACCATAACAACAATATCGAACTTCATATTATTTGCCTGTTCCAACTTAAGCAATGCTTCTGCACAACGATCAGAAGCGCGCTCATGATGATTGCCTGTCATCACAGCAACGCCGCCTATTGATTCTATATATTCATAAATTTCTTTGTCACATGTAGCAACAGCTACCTTATCAAGCAATGGTGAAAGGGCAACACCTTCATACACATGCCCAATCATTGGCTTTCCGAGTATCGGAGCCATAGGTTTACCAGGAAAACGACCACTGCCCATACGGGCAGGTATAAGTGCTAAGATTTTCATTTCATAAATTACTTATGATTTTTGGCATACAACTAACATGTGTGAACTCAAACCATTATCTGCAATAAAAGTCTGCATCATCTGCTTTTCATTTTCAGTCGCCTGACTAATAAATGTCATCCAAAAACGGTCCTTAATAAATTCTTTATTATTACAAAGGATATCAATATCCAACTTACCTGGGGTACAAATTTGTAACACGTTAAAGCCCACTCGCTCAAGGAGCATTCGCATAGACTTAGGATTTAGAAAGTTCAGATGATGTGGTGGTGAAACTGATTTAGAATCAGCCCAAAGCACCTGAATATCTAATCCTGCTCCTGAAAGTGTCGTAAATATAAATAAATCTGCAGGTGACATCAGAGCAATCAGGTGAAATAAAAAATTTTCAGGATCATGCAAATGCTCAAAAAGCTCAAAACTCACAAAAGTCTTTGCTCCACGTTCAAGCTGTTCTGGATTAATCTCCTCCAAAAATCCCTGCACAACTTTTAGGCCTTTATCTCTACAAACAAGGGCAAGTGCAGGTCCAGGTTCAATCACAGTAACTCTCTGACCTGAAATCTTCTCGTATTCCTCAGCAAAAATACCGTAACCTCCTCCAATATCGACCAAGCTATATTCATCTGTACCAAATCTTTTTATAATGTCACAGATCATTAACGCTTTTGGGTGCCAAAGTTTTTCACGGCGAGCTGCCGCAGTTTCTTTGTAAAATGTCGATGCCCAAAATATTGCTGACTCTGATTCCTGATAATAAAGAGAGAACGCCTCTGCTGAGGGTCTTGGACTTACAAAAACAGTATGACAGAAGTGACACTCAACATAATTAAAGTTGTGCTTTGTGAAGCTTAGCTTACCATTTGCATTACATGCCGGGCACAGAACAACTTCTTCCCGTGACCGCTCGCTGAAATACTTTTGAGTATCCTTTTTAGCCAAACGTAAATATTCATCAAAGATATATTGAGGACGAATTTCTTCTTCTTTCATACGTAACTCTCTATTGTTTGATGATGTTTTGGTTCAGATAAACCACTTCAGCCCAATCTGTTCTACCATTCATCGGGTTATTAGAGATTTCACTGATACTAAACAGTCTGTAACCTAATGGAAAGATAATCGATTCAATATCCATAAAACTTGTTTGATTTTCATAATAATCAAAAAAACCAATTTCGATAATGATCACTTTTGTTTTTTTGAGAGTTTCGATTGCACCATTTAAAACTCGGCATTCAGCACCCTGTACATCAATTTTTAGAAGGTCTATATGATCGATTGAATTTGAGTAGGTAAAGCTATCCAATCTCACTGATATCACCTTAACTTCTTCATTAAAACCCTCAAAGAATTGAGTATCATTTACCTCAGTTGCTTTAGCAATACTTATCGAATCTTTACTCTTGAGATTGACTTTAAGTAAGCTATTTGTGTGAGAAATTTTGTTTCTGTAAAAAGAAGCTGTGCCGTCTGAATCTGAAATAGCAAGGTTAAAATAGCAGACCCGCGCTACATTAAAAGAAGAGAGCTCTTTATAGGAGTCAGGATCAGGCTCAAATGAATAAATTGAGGCCGAAGGAAATATGCGTTTCAAAAATGAGACACTTTCACCACGATGTGCGCCAACATCAAAAATTATTGGTTCAGAGAACTTTACAAGATTTTGAAGGAGCTGTTCACGGCTAAACCTTTTCTCATATTCTTTGTTTCGAGTATGTGACTGTCCGACATTTTCCATATTAAAGTCTTTATTTAAAGTTTTGGGATGGTTGTTGAGTTATTCAAAAAAACAGAATCTATTGAATAGGCTATAAACCTATACCCCTCATCAATCCGCTGTTTTAACACCTTGGCTTCTGGCATAACCACATGGACGCCACAAGTAATACTACGCAGACTGCAAAGGGAACGTATACGATCCATTGCTGAAATAAATTCTGGATGCTCAAACTTTGCGGTCAACCCCATTGAAGCGGACAGATCATATGGCCCGATCAGAATTGCATCCAACCCTTCGACTAAAAGTATCTCTTCCAGATGCTCAACTGCACGAATGTGCTCAATCATAGCAACCAACAAAGGTGTCTGGGCTTCTTCATGATAGGCATCAAAGTGCTTGCCAAACAAATTAGCGCGTGAAAAGCCAACCCCTCGGGAACCAGATGGCGGCCAACGGCAGGCATCACGGACCTTAGTTAATTGTTCAGCACTTTCAACCATAGGAACGATCACACCGCCTGCGCCGGCATCGAGGGCTTGTTTGCAATCCTTAACACTACCTTCTGCAAGTCTTGCTAAGGGCAACGTACCTCCTAATTCAAGGGCCCGAAATAAGTCCGGCAATTGGTGCACCGCAATCGCCCCATGCTCCATATCTACAGCAACCCAATCGTAACCAGCATGGGCCATAATTTCGGCAATAGATGGATGCGGAATTTGCATCCAGCTGCCTATAGATGTCTTGTTAGCAGAAAGTGATTTACGAATATCAAGAATTTTTTCTAATCGATTCATAAAACAGTGAAATCCTTAACTGAAGGACCCGTATAATTTTCGAACACCTTAGAGTTCGTTCCATGCTGCCTCAATAAAAAGGGCACATTGTTAACTTGGGCAGCTGTATAGTCTTCCTGTGCATCTCCAATCATGAGACAATTTTGAGCATCAAGCTTGAGCTTCTCCAGCGTCATGCGTATAGCATCTTTCTTACGGGTCGGTGCACCAATAATTTTAACAAAGCAATCATTCAACTTAAGCTTATTTAAAATAAGCTCAAGTTCTTCTTGCGGGGTTGCAGAAACCAAGATAAATGTCTGTCGATTAGGGTTTGCTCGCAGATAAGCCTCGACACCCGGAACCCAAGGGGAGTTGATTACTTCATCTAAAACCAAACAAGCAAATTGATCACAAAATTGATTTACCAATGATTGATTGCACCCTTCTCCTGCCCATTGCAGATATAGTGGCAACTTGTCAAATCGTGACATTCCCCCATGAGTTTCATGATGCTCTCGCACTCGAACTGCAATATTATAGCCAAAGGGTTGAAACAATTTAAAGAAAGCGTTGGTTTTGACATTGACGGAATCCTTTATGACCCCGTCGAAATCCCAGAAAATTATTTTCGGTCTAATCAAATCGTTGAATGCTGAATTTCTCCAATCAACTCTAACAACCCCTGTCCTAAATCAACATGAAGAGGGGGGACATATTTCCTACCCAAACGAGTTTGATATGCGTAGGGTGTACGAATATAGTGACCAGCGTGTTCGGATTCGATGAATTCAACAGCTTGGGGCATTCCCAAGATTTCCGCAAGCATCTTGAGTAGATCAAGCACTCGCATTGGTTCCTGACCGGTTAATACAACATGCTGATTACGAAATTCTTCTCCAAGAGCGACCACACTCGCACGGGAAGCATCTTCAACATGAATGTATTCCCGCATGGCCTCCGAACTTCCTTCATAACTGACAAGACCAGTATCAAGCGCTTTTTTTACGATACGCCACAAACCATTATGGCGGCCAGAGCGTGGCCCATAGAGTGAACCATAACGAAGTATCGTAAAGGCCAATCCATAACGATTATAGTACTCTTCAACAAACTGTTCCGCCGCATGTTTGCTGCAACGATAGAAACCACCCTCCCTGCTATGTACATAGACAGTACTCGCATAGATATAGCGCTTGACACCATGATTGCGGCAAGCTTCAAGCGCCATGGTATTTCCAAGAATATTAACCTTCACTGTTTCTAATGGTTTATCGACAGCCTCGTCAAGATCAGCAATAGCGGCAAAGTTGTAAACAGCTTCGCAACCTTCAATAGCTTGATTCAATGCTATTTCATCAAGAATATTACCCTCAATCATAGTCTGCTCAGGACGACTCCATAGAGAAACTGCCCGATCAAAGATAATCACGTGATATCCTGCATCTGAGAGCTTATCACACACATGAGAACCAAGAAATCCTGAACCTCCTACAACACATACTTTTTTCATATCAAAGCCCCTGCTTTTGAACTTCATATTCTTCCGATGGCACCAAACCTTGAAGGTCATGCCCTTTCAGGAAACGTACCGCTTCTTCAGTAGCTTCAATCTCCATACGTGTTCGACAATCAATGGACATTGAGCCCATATGCGAAGTAAGTAGGCATCGATCGATCTCAGCAAGACCACCATGGTAGGGTTCCTGCTCAAAAACATCAATCGCGGCACCTCCTAAATGCCCAGCCTTAAGCACCTCCGCAAGATCATTTTCATTGATTATTCCACCTCGCGAAGTGTTAATAAGCATTGCATCCGGTTTAATTTGAAGAAGCTGCTCACGCCTGACCATATTCTTTGTGTGAACAGTCAGTGGTACATGCAGACTGATTACATCAGCTTGCTGGTATATATCTTCCTTTCCTACCCATTCCAATTTCAAGTCAGTAGTTATTGACAAGTCCGGATTCATATCATTAACCAGTATTCGAGGAGTTCCAAACGCAGAGAGTCGGCGTATAACGCGTCCACCAATACGGCCTGCTCCGATAATACCGATAGTAACTTCGGGAATTCGACGACCGAAATAACGATGCCATTCCCCACGATGCATTTGAGTATTGGAAAGATGCACAGAACGCAGCAGGGAAAGCATGAGCCCTATAGTTAATTCTGCTACAGCTGGTGCTGGTGCATCAGGGGTGTAACTAACCTTGATGCCATAACGCTCTGCAGCCAAAAGATCTACGCTGTCAAGACCAATACCTACACGAGAGATCAGCTTAAGACGACTGGCTTGACTCATTACTTTTTCGGTAATCGGCTCTGTTCCGGCTACAACCACATCAAAATCAGACACCATTTCAGCCAATTCATCTTCCTTCAACTTGCGACCAAGAGGATTTATAAGATACTCAATACCTGCATCTTCAAGAAACTCAAGTGGAAGCCGGTTTTTATCTCCAAACGGTACTGTTGTAATCAGGACTTTTGACATTGTTCTTTCATTATTATTTCGCTCAAATCAAACTGATACCGAGATAAGATCACGCAATACAATAAGTACGCAACACTTCAATTATATGTAAAGGGTTTCGGTCCGTTAGATCGGCTATCTGATGACGACAAGAAAAACCGTTGGCGACAACCTGCGTTGTTTTGCTTGCTTGAGCTAAACGAGGCAACAGACGTTCGGCAGCTATTTTACGCGATAACTCTGCATGTTCAGCCTCATAACCAAATGAACCAGCCATACCACAACAACCTGCCTCTGAATCTTTTACTATAGCTCCAGGAATACGGGCAAGTAAACGATGAGTCCATTGCGCTCCATCAATTATTTTCTGGTGGCAGTGACTATGAACAAGAAACTCTCGAATTTCTCCGTCACAAGCATCTTTCAATGACAAACTGCACCTACCAGTAGATAGCTGCTGCTCCAAAAAATGGTCTATTGTCTGCACTCTCTTTGCAACTCTGACTGCAAGGTCAACATTTTCGATTAGATCAGGAAGATCGTCAGTCAGTGCTGATGCACAACTGGGTTCACAAACAAGTATTGGAATATCACTCTTTGAAAGAACATCAAGTTGCTCGACAAGTCGAGTGCCTCGCCGCTTTGCCTGATCCAGAAGCCCTTGGGAAATTGCCGTTCGCTGACTATCGCCCAGTGTTGCCAGAATAACAGAGTAGCCAGCCAACTCAAGAACCTCTATAGCAGCACGACCAACCTTAGGCTGATTATATTCTGTATAGGTATCATTGAACAAAACAACCGTTTGACCATTACTTTGTCGGCTATTTACATTTCCTAAAGCATTTTTGACCTTATGCTTCGTATACCAGCGGCTCAGCGTCTGTTGTGCAAAAGCAGGCAACGTGCGATCAGCATCTATCCCCAACATTTTTTCCGACAATAATCGAACAGCGCGCTTGTCCATCAGGGCATTAAGAATGCTGGATTGAGACCCAGTAGCCAAACGCGACAGCATTGACATATTACCAATAAGGCGGGAACGGAGTGTAACACCATTCTTTTTTTGATAATGATACAGCACTTCCGACTTGAGCTTTGCCATATCAACGCCGTTTGGACATTCACCTTTGCAGCCCTTGCAACTCAAACAAAGCTCCATCACGCTTGCAAGCTCTTCGCTAACAAAAGCATCCACACCTAGCTGACCGCTCAAAACAAGACGCAGGGTATTGGCACGCCCACGGGTACTGTGCATTTCATCCCTCGTTGCAACATATGAAGGACACATCACCCCTGAGAGGGTTTTTCGGCACTCGCCTGCTCCGGTACACTGCTCTGCGGATGCTAATATGCCTCCATGATCGAGAAATTGAAAAAGAGTGTCAACTTTTATAGGTTTATAGGCTCCTCCAAAACGCAAATGGCTATCTATAGGTGGCGTATCAATCACCTTACCAGGATTCATGCGATTTTCAGGATCGAAAAGCCGCTTGACCTCCTTGAATGCACCATAAAGCTCATCACCAAAAAAACGCCGATTAAAGCCACCACGCACAATTCCGTCACCATGCTCACCACTCCATGATCCACCATATTTTTGCACCAACAGGAAAATTTCTTCCTGTATCTGCATCATACTCTCTCTATCAGCTGCTTTATGCAAATCGTGCATAGGGCGAATATGTAGCAACCCGACACTTGCGTGACCAAACAGCGATACCGGTTGATCATATTTGTGACATACAGCCATCACATCAGCGACATAGTCAGCTAATACTTCAGGTGGGACGGCAGCATCTTCTATATAGGGCACCGGCTTTCTTGTGCCTTTCACGGTGGTCATCAGTCCAAGAGCACTGGAGCGCAATTGCCAAACAGCCTTAATATCAGCCTGCTCAGTCATAACCTGCACAGCATAAGCGGAATCACTGAGACTATTGGCAATTCGAAGAATATGGGCTTTCACCTCCTCAGGAGCATCACCCTGAACTTCGATAACCAGAACTGCCGCTGGTTTACCCTGAATCAAAGCACAAAAATCACGAGTCAAAGGATGCACTTGTGCCTGGCGAAGAATTACTCCATCAATCAATTCGACAGCCGAAGGGTATTGAGCCACAATTGAAGCAGTCGCACGCAAGCTTGAATCCAACGTATCAAAATTAGCCAAACAAACAGCACTGTAGATAGGAAGTGACGTCAATCTCAGTTTAGCCTCAAGAATCACACCAAGTGTCCCTTCGCTACCACAAATCAGCTTGGCAAGATTCAAAGAATCAGCATCGAGCAAAGCATCTAAAGCATAACCTCCGGAGCGCCGAATCACCTTTGGATAACGCAGCCTAATTTCTTCAGCATGCTGCTCTACCAGATTACAAACTCCACGATAAATATCACCTTCACGATTCAACTGTTGACATTTTGCCGTAAGCTGATCAGTTTGAAGCGAAGAGAGATGAAGCACCTCCCCCGTTGCCAATGCAAGATCAACTTCTAGCAGATGATCGATAGTCATGCCATAACGCACCGAACGCATCCCCGAAGAATTGTTGGCAATCATACCGCCTATGTTTGCTCGATTTTCCGAAGCAGGATCAGGGGCAAAACGCACACCGTATGGTTTAAGAAAACCATTAAGTTCGCTGGACACCACTCCGGGCTCAACCCTCACCCAACCTTCATCAAGATTTATCTCCAGTATCTTGTTCAAATTTCTGGAAAGATCAAGAATCACAACATTACCAATAGATTGACCTGTTAGACTTGTACCACCAGCACGAGCAAGCAATGGTAATCTATATTCGTTACATTGCTTTATCACATTAATGGTATCTTCACGATGCATAGGAACAACTACTGAAAGCGGTTGCATCTGATACATACTGGCATCCGTGCAATAAAGTCCGAGAGTCAGCGAATCGGAAATTACTTCGAATTGCATTTTTTCTTTATATATTCCAATCTAATAAATATATATAAAGCTATGTATTATAACAGGTAGCGGAATATGTCAACAAAGATGTCGCTGTTTTTGAAAAAAATTATTCAACTTTATCCGGATTCAGAACCACTTCTCGAAGAACTTTCCATTGCTTGACTGATCGAGAACCCCAACGTTCAGGATATGTAGCCTGAGCCTCTCGCATCGTTGAGTTTCTCTGTTTAAAAATCGCTTCAGCCTGACCGGTGCGAATCTGTTCTGGTGTTATATACCCAATGGATGAATGTAAATGCTCCGTATTGTACCAGTGAACAAATGTGGCCATCCACAACCTTGTCTCACTCAAATCTTCAAAACGTCCAGGATAATTCACTCGGTACTTCATCGTTTTAAACAGCGATTCAATAAACGGGTTGTCATTGCTTGTTCTCGGACGACTATGTGACACCTCTACCTTCAGCTCTCTGAGTAATGCCCTCAGGGTAATGCCTTTCATCGGTCCTCCATTATCTGCATGCAGTGCCTTGAGCTTTACCGTTTTACCTTGCAGGGTGCGGTCAAACAGATCCCTGCTATGACTGCCGCTCTCTTCTTCATGAACGGCCCACCCGACAATACTTTTGTCAAAGATGTCCGTAATCACATAGGCATAGAAAAACAGGCCTTTTATCGTCCGTGCCAGTAGAGTAAGAGACAGGACGTAGTCAGACTATTTCCCTGTCTCTTACTCTACTTCGCCTCCCAAAGGGCTTTATGTATCTGGTGGCAGTCATTGACTGGTATTCCCGGAAGGTACTCTCCTGGAGGTTATCGAACTCGATGGAAAGCACCTTTTGCCTTGATTGTCTGCAGGAAGCGTTACGGAGATATGGGACACCCGAAGTATTCAACACTGATCAGGGTGCCCAGTTTACGAGTATCGCTTTTATCGGAGCGCTTACGGAACATCCTTCGATCAGTATCAGTCGTTGGGCTACAGTACACCGGTTAAAGTTTACCGGACAGCCAGCGGTGGTGGTGCAAGAATAGTTGACAAGTACAGCAAGAAGAACAAGCCGACAGAAGAGTTAATGGTAAAAGAGGGGCTGCGCCTTTCCGCTGCATAAACAGGTCAAGTTAGCAACTTAAACTCAGCCACTTTTTGTCTACAGAGTGGGGTCCACTTCAGACATCTATATTAACACATAGGGGGTAGTGTCTAATATGCATTGAATTAGATCAGTTTTTTGCCGATTAAAACGATTCCGAGAATAATTATATTTATTAATATAGAAAGATCCAACAAGAAACTCAGTAAATATGTTGTTTTAATTCATACTTAGGCGCTTACGATTTCTTCTTTTTTTTACAAAATCTTTGACCCAGAGAGGGGTTATGTTAAGCATATTACCCAACATTAAACTTCCAATATCCCTGATAAATAAATCTCTGATAATTCGAGCCTTAAACAGCCCCCAAATAAGAGAAGGAAATTTTATTACCTTCTCTTTTAAAGTGGTATCTAATGTTAGATAATCAGATATTTGCGCATAAATAAGAGGGAAAACGTTTGGAATTTTTATTTTTATATTTGTTTTCTTACCAGTCAATCGCTCCCTAACATCAGTTTCTCGATTTTTAAATTCCCTTCGTAAGTATATTGGATTTTCAGTTCTATAAAATTTTCCATAAAACTGAGCTTTTGTTAAAATAAATAACCCGGCTGCATGAAACCGATAAAACTTTGTTCCCTTGAGAGCTGATCGTCTAAATATTCCATCCATTGCAGTGTCCTCATTTGAGGGACCAATAGCTGTTTTTATATATCTTATAAGGCCAGAATCTTCGTTATATATAAATTCACCACCACTTGATGTTCTAATCATATTTCCTTGTTCATCAATCCTTGCGATCCGAGAATAAACGAGGGCAATATTTTTGTTAGTTTCAATTATTTTCAATTGTTTTTCTAAATATACCTGTTCAATTTTGTCATGAGCACCTAACCACATTAAATATGGGCTTTCTGAATTATTATAAATAAATTCCCAGTTTGCAGAAGCTCCAATATTTGATATTTGACGATGATACATAAACCTATTATCTTTATTACAAAATGCTTGACAAATTTCAGATGTGCCGTCATCTGATGCATTATCAGCAATTAATACCATAAAATTTTTATAAGTTTGTGATGCTAATGAGTCCAATGTATCATGAATAAATCGATTTTCATTAAATACAGGCAATCCTACAACAAGCTTATTATGAACATATTTCATTTTACAAACAAAATCCTATTAATTTACGATTATAAGCGCTTAACAGAAAAGAACGGAATTCTTGAATTGTCCCTATAAACGGCTCAATTGGATTCATTAACAAAATCCTTCCAGTTTATTGCTGTTGATTTAATAACATGAGCACCCTCACTACCACAATTAGCAATTAAATCAAGTGCCGTAACGTATGGTGTAAAAGTTCCATAAAGCTGGGGATATGGAATACAACGATATTTCATATATTGTACAGCAATACCTGAGCGATCGAAAAGCGTATGATCAAGATAATTAAGCGCCCCATGACCGGTGATATAAATTTTTCCTCCTAATACTTTGACGAGGTCATGAAGCCTTTGGCTACTCCGTCCCTCCACTCCAAGCTTTTTTGAGTTCATAAATTGGCAATTATTTCCAAGCTTAAAGTAATTTACTAACGCCATGATTGAGCATCTTGAAATATCAGCGATTGTATTTGCTGGTTGTTCGAATACACTATCAACCAGTGCAAGTACTTCATCAATAAATGGCGCATTTCTATAGGCATGACTAATAACATTGCGGTGTTGAGACCGCCAATCAAGACGATCATCCACAAGAACTTCATCGATATTTTGTCCGCGATGATGGTCACGTATTGGAACAGTAATCCACTTTGAACCTTGATCGGTTTTAACCTGAACTCGATTGTAAAATCCTCTAGTAAATTGTACATCGTCATAATGCACAACTATATCCGCAAGACGTATCTGCTCAAGCAAACCAACCCAAGGGAAATACATAGACTGAGAAATAACAATCGACGACGGTATCAACATATTTATCTGAAAAATTTCAAATTTACAGCTACAAAATAAACTACCTCGTAGCTTTGCTGCGGGGTAGTTTATTTTTCATTGCCTTTTTCACGAAGCAGAGCTTCGGGGAATATTTCCCATAGAGATTAAATCTAAAAAACAACCTAAGAGAATGCATGTGCTAAACAATTGTTGACGATGTTTCTCCTTCTTTTATAGTACGATGTGCACCATACACAAGACCATTAGCAGTCTCACGATATAAATATAATGTATAATCAAAAAGGGGATATGAGTGATCTAATCGTACACGTGGAGTTAATTCAGTCATGCACCAGGCTAGCATCTCAACCGGATTACGATAAAACAAGTTAGGTACCATAAAGTTGACGTGCGTAGTCATCAAATTAAACGCTATTCCAATATCGCAAAGCTCAAACATCCTTGAAATAATGGCTTTTGTAAATTCATCAAATTCGCGAATTGTAGCATTTAGTTTCTGAGTTAATATACCATTACAAACGACATAGTCATATCTATGAGGCAGTTCCAATTTCAAAATATCACCTTCAATCCAATGCGCATAAGGGTATTTTGTCTGCCCGGTTTTAATCATAGAGTCACACAGATCAATGCCATGATAGTCTAATCTCATTCCTCGTTCATCTATCAACTCAAGTAAGCTTCCATAACCACAGCCCACATCAAGTATTGATGGTCGTATATGTTTAGAAATACCTAATTCAGTTACAGCTAACATTTTTTCAAGCCTTAATCGATGATCAACTGGATTTATGCCCCAGTCAACACCTTCTGGTTTATGGCCATGCATTTCAAAAAGATGTAAATGATGTTTTTTTAAATTTTTACTTATTGTTTCATTAGGCATAATAAGAATTATTTTGAATGTTATTTTTTATGACATTGCAAACTCGCTCTATATCACTTACACTAAGATCATAGTAACTTGGAAGATTAAAAGCACGAATACAAATCCCATAGGATATGCAATTATCTGCCTTCTTTTTAAACATTTGTAAAGACGAGAGAGGCCAAAAAAACACACGGCCATCAATATTGTTACTCCGAAATGCTTCCAATAAGCTTTCTCGATCAAACGACACATCTTCATTAACAACTATACTGGGCATCCAATAACCATTTTCAATATTTAATTTTACTGGATTCATTCTCACCGGCAAATCCATTAAATTAGACTTATAGAAAGTAAATATTTGTCGCTTTGCTGTTATCATTTCTTCAATCCTCTCCATCTGCGCACACCCTATAGCTGCCTGGATGTTGGACAGCTTATATTTGAAGCCAACCATATCTGGCCAAAATTGTTTGGTTTGCTCTCGTGCCCGCCCATGATTGCTTAGCGTAAGTACATGCTTATAGAGTTCATAATCATTTGTAACAAACATACCTCCCTCACCAGTTGTGATTGTTTTTGTTCCATGGAAAGAAAATGTTCCAAATTTACCCATACTGCCAGCTCGCTTACCGTAATAAACAGAGCCTATGGCTTCTGCAGCATCTTCTATCACTGGAATACCGTGCTTCTCACCTATAGCGAGAAGTTGATCAATTTCGCACAGATTTCCGTAAAGATGAACGGCAATTATGGCCTTAGTGCGTGGCGTAATCGCAGCTTCAGCAAGAGCTGGATCAATACACCAGCTGTCAGGAAGAATGTCGACAAATACCGGTTTTGCACCGAGATGAACGATTGGCGCAGCGGTAGCAATCCAGTTGGTATCGGCCATAATAACTTCATCACCAGGCCCAACACCAAGAGCTGCAAGACCCATATGGAGAGCACCTGTGCAACTTGATGTTGCGATAGCGTATTTTACACCAAGATGCTGTTTGAACAAATCCTCAAATCTGTTGATATACTCATAGCACTTATCCCCCCATCCGTTACGGGCCGCATCTGTGGCGTAAGAAACTTCAAGTTCTGTAATAGAGGGCTTAGTATAATAAATACGTTCTTTCATACCACCTCCAGTTCCGGAACAGCTTTTACAAACTTACCGCCCCATTCGCGAATATAAGCCAGTTGATTAATTATTTCATCCCGTAGATTCCATGGCAGAATGACAACATAGTCTGGTTGACCTTCCTGAAGCCGCTCTTCAGAAACAATCGGGATTCGGCTACCCGGCATGTACTTACCCTCTTTGGCAGGGTTTTTGTCAACCACAAAGCAAATCAGGTCAGGTCGTATACCCGCAAAGTTCATTAAAGTGTTCCCTTTGGCAGCAGCTCCATAGGCTGCAACAGTCTTACCCTGGCGTTTGGCTTCAATCAGAAAGGTCAGAAAATCATCCTTTACCTTTTCGCCACAAGCTTGAAAACCTGTGTAATACTCAGCGGTGCGCATACCAGCTCTCTCTTCCTGCTGCAGGAGTATACTCACTTTGTCGCTAATAGAATGTATGCTTGTATCTGTTCGATCAGCAAATACCCGAAGGCTGCCGCCGTGAGTAGGAAGTTCCTGCACGTCAAAGATGGTCAGGCCATTTCCTGCAAAAATGTGCTGAACTGCAGACAGAGAGAGATAGGAAAAGTGCTCGTGGTAGATGGTGTCGAATTGGTTGAGCTCAATCAGGTTCAACAAGTGTGGAAACTCGAAAGTAGCTACACCATTCTGCTTAAGCAACACAGAAAAACCAGCAACAAAGTCGTTGATGTCTGGCACATGAGCCAGCACATTGTTGGCTGCAGTCAGATCTGCCTGCTTGCCTTCTGCGAGAAGTTGGTTTGCTAGGTTGACCCCAAAAAATTCTTCTATAATGTCGATACCTTTAGCGCGTGCTGCACTTGCCGTGCTTGCGGTTGGCTCTATGCCAGTGCAGGGAATACCACATGCTTTAACGTACTGTAAAAGATAACCATCATTAGCTGCAACCTCTACTACATGACTCTGCTGATTAAGATTGAAGCGCTCAGTCATTTCTTGCACATAACGCTCACTATGAGCGAGCCAACTGCTGGAAAAAGCACTAAAATAGGCGTAGTCGGCATCAAACAGATCATCTGCCTGAGCGAAGTCTTCAGTTTGTACTAGCCAGCACTGTTCGCACACAAGAACTCGTAATGGATACCATTTTTCGGGTTTGTGAAGCGTCTCCCTTGTCAGGTAAGCATTGGATGGAGGAGCACTGCCCAAGTCTATCAAGGTCAGCTTAAGTTCCGAAAGACAGTGACGGCACTTCATACCGTTACCCCCTGAAAGTCCGATGTAATCATAGAGTGTTCTTTGTCGCGTGTGGATTGTTCGGTTACTGGCAACGGCCATTGAATCGCAAGCATTGGGTCCAGAGCGTTTAATGCGGCATCTGCGTTTGAGTTAAAGGGAGATGTATGGAAATATAGCATTTCACAATCTTCTGTCAAGGTTTGAAACCCGTGAGCAAAGCCTTCTGGAATAAGAAATGTTTTATGATTTGCGGCACTAAGGATTTCGGCATACCAACGAAGAAAGGTTGGGGAATCAGCGCGAACATCAACCGCCACATCATAGACGTCACCTTTCAGGCACTGGACAAATTTAGTTTCAGAGAAGGGCGGAAGTTGAAAATGCATTCCTCGGATGGTGCCAGTTGTACTTGTTAAAGTATGGTTAATCTGAGAAATGGTTTTTCCATTGAGCAGATCAGCGCAATCAGCTTGGCAAAAGAGACGTTCCAGATATCCTCGACTATCGCCAAGAGGCTTGCGCTGAATGATTTTCAATCCTTGCAGAGGTGTTTCAATGATATCAAAACGAGCAGTCATGAGGAAATGCTGAGATTTAAAACAGTTGGCAGTTTTCAATTGGCAGTCTGCAATTAAAATCAGTTGGCAATGGGCATTCAGCAGTTGGTAGTCTTCTTCGTGTTGAGCTTGTTATAATGGATACTTCGTTTCACTCGGTATGACAACAAGATTTGGATTTTGAAATTATGCCTTGTTCATCATATAATCGGTGATCTGATGGCAGCAGAAGTCATACATGTTGGTTGTTTTGTATTGCTGGTACCAAGTGATCGTTTCGGTTACGGCTTTGTTGATATCCCATTTAGGAGACCATCCAAGTTGGGATGTGGCTTTGGTGATGTCGAGCTTCAGGATGTTTGCTTCGTGGGGGTCGTCTGGGTTTGATTGGTCTTGCCAGCTTCCCGCCCCCCATGCTTGGACAATTTTGTCTACCAGTGAGCCCACTGAGAGAAAGCTGGAATCTGTTGGACCAAAATTATATGCTCCGGCATATTCTATTGGTTTCTTATACATTTTTTCTGCAAGCTGCAGGTAGCCTGAGAGTGGTTCAAGGACGTGTTGCCATGGGCGGATGGCGTGGGGGCTTCGGACAATGATCGGTTCACCCTTTTCTAAAGCCCGGATGCAGTCAGGAACAATTCGGTCGATCTGCCAATCCCCGCCGCCAAAAACATTGCCGGCGCGTGCCGTTGCCAAGCTTTTGCCGTGTTGGGTAAAATTATCAGGATTGAAAAATGATATTCGATAGGCTTCGGTTACCAGTTCGCTACAGGCTTTGCTTGAACTATAGGGGTCGTAGCCGCCGAGCTGATCGTTTTCGCGGTAACCCCATACCCATTCTTTGTTTTCATAGCATTTATCGGTGGTAACGTTTACAATTACCTTGACAGATTCTGTCCTGCGGCAACATTCAAGCACATTAACTGTTCCGCCAACATTGATATCGTAAGTATACTTTGGGGTATTATATGATTCTCTAACGAGTGGTTGGGCTGCTAAATGAAAAACTATTTCAGGGTTAAATTTGCAAAATAGCCCCTTCAGACCATCATAGTCTCTGAGATCTCCGATGCTGTGGTTAAGTTCATGATCAAGACCTGTGCGTATAAAATTGTCGTTCGGGGTCAGGGGTTCGAGAGCATATCCGAAAACTTCGGCCCCGAGCATGGTAAGCCAAAGACTAAGCCATGAGCCTTTAAAGCCCGTATGGCCAGTAACAAGTACTTTTTTGCCTACCCAGAATCGGTGATTCATTATGTTTACTTGTTCAGCTACCATATTTTCCACGGGGCTTTGCGAGTGATCCAGAGTTCTTCTAAATAGGTTTTGTCGCGCAGGGTATCCATGGGGCGCCAAAAGCCGGTGTGCTCAAAAGCCGCAAGTTGCCTGTCTGCAGCAATATTTGCTAATACCTCACCTTCCCAAGATGATGTATCGCCAACAATATAGTTCAGCACTTCGGGGTGAAGCACAAAAAAACCTCCGTTGATCCAAGATCCATCACCAGGTGGTTTTTCCTCAAAACCAAGCACAGTTTCACCATCTTTCATTAAAGAGCCATAGCGCCCAGGCGGCAAAACAGCACAAACTGTGGCATATTTTCCATGATTTCTATGAAAATCAATTTCTGTTGAAATGTCGATATCAGCTACACCATCTCCATAAGTGAAACAGAAAGGTTCTGCAGGATCAAGGTATTTTGCTACGCGTTTAAGACGACCTCCCGTTGCTGTATCCTCACCAGTATCTACAAGAGTCACCTTCCACGGCTCTGCTTTCTGATAATGGACTTCCATCTTGTTTTCGGCCATGTCGAAGGTGACGTCTGACATGTGAAGAAAATAATTGGCAAAATACTCTTTGATAACGTAGCCTTTGTAACCGCAGCAGATAATAAAATCGTTGACACCATGTGCTGAGTAAAGTTTCATGATGTGCCAGAGAATTGGTTTTCCACCAATTTCGATCATGGGTTTTGGCTTCAGATGCGATTCTTCGGAGATTCGGGTACCGAGGCCTCCGGCGAGGATGACTGCTTTCATTTTGAAAGAAAGGGATGAAAGAAAGTTCTGAACTTTAAATAGTTTTGAGTTCTGAAGAGGAACCGGTGCGGAAAAAGATATGATTTATTTATAATCTGCCGTTTACTGTTTGTTGGGGCAGAATGCCTTTTACATCGAATATGATTGTTTTGTCGCTGGACTTAAGAGAATTGATATTAATACCAGCAAATTCTTTGTGGGCTACGGCGAAGATGATAGCTTCGTAGTTGTTGCCATTGAGCTTTGCAAGCGATTTTAGGCCGTATTCGAGTATTACTTCCTGGGGATCCGCCCAAGGGTCGTAGATTTCGACTTCTGCGCCGTATTGCTCTAGTTCGTTGACGATATCGACGACATGAGTATTGCGAATGTCGGGGCAGTTTTCTTTGAATGTGATACCAAGCACAAGAATTTTTGATCCTTTTATTTTTTGGTCTTTTGAGATCATAAGCTTGATAACTTGTGAGGCTATATACTTGCCCATATTGTCGTTGAGCCTTCGGCCTGCCAAGATTATTTCTGGATGATAGCCATATTCCTGGGCTTTTTGTGCAAGATAGTAGGGGTCTACACCTATGCAGTGGCCGCCTACAAGACCAGGCTTGAAAGGCAGAAAGTTCCATTTAGTGGCGGCTGCGGCGAGTACTTCATGGGTGTCGATGCCCATGCGGTTGAATATCATCGCGAGTTCGTTGACGAAGGCGATGTTGATGTCGCGCTGGGAGTTTTCGATGACTTTTGCGGCTTCGGCAACCTTGATTGATGAGGCAAGGTGTGTGCCAGCTGTGATAATTGATTTATAGAGATCGTCGACTTTTTTTGCGGCTTCCGGGGTTGAGCCTGAGGTTATTTTTTTGATTTTTGATACAGTGTGCTCTTTGTCGCCTGGGTTTATTCGCTCCGGGGAATACCCACAAAAAAAGTGCTGAGTGGCGAGTGCTGAGTGCTGAGTGGATGCGAAGTGCTGAGTGCTGAGCGGATGCGAAGTGCTGAGTGCTGAGCGGATGCGAAGTGCTGAGTTTTCGGAAGGTAAGGCTGATGTGCAGTAGGTTAGGCCGGAGACTCTTTCAAGGACTGGGACGCAGTCTTCTTCAGTGGCTCCGGGGTAAACTGTTGATTCGTATATGACGATGTCGTTTGGTTTCAGGACTTTTGCTATTGTTTCGCTGGCTTTTAGTAGAGGTATGAGTACCGGGCGATTGTTTTTATCGGTTGGGGTCGGGACTGTTACTATGTAGTAGTTCGCAGTAGCCAGGTCGCCGGGGTCGGTTGTTATGTAGAGGCCTGTTGCTTTTTTGTCGTCAGTTAGTACTTTGCTGAGTTCTTCTTTTGATATTTCGAGTGTGGAGTCGATACCCTGCTGTAGTTCGTTGATGCGTGTTTGTTTGATGTCGAAGCCGATTACCGGATATTTTTTGGCAAATTCTACTGCGAGGGGGAGGCCGACGTAGCCTAGGCCGATTATGGCGATTTTTATGGAAGACATTATTGAATCAGTTGGCAGTTTCTAAGTGCTGAGTGGAAAGATAGTGCTGAGTGACGAGTGCTGAGTGAAGATGAAGAACATAGGACTTATAGGACCGATAGGACCAATGGGTCCGATAGGGCTTGGGACTGTATGACTATAACTTTGGTTTTGTAAATCAGGGGCGGCCTCAGGCTGAAAGAAAGTGCTGAGGGCCGAGTGAAGAGAGTTGGCAATGGGCAGTTCGCAGTTGGCATATTCTAAGTGCTGAGTGACGAGTGCTGAGCGGAAGCGGAGTGCTGAGTGCTGATTTTCTCAGTGCTGAGTGCTGAGTGCTGAGTGCTGAGTTTTCGGTTTTAGGTGCCGACTGCTGACTGCTTACTGCCGACTTTTGGGGTTCAAGTGCTGAGCGAAGAAAAAATAGTTGGCAGTTGGCAATGGGCAGTTGGCAGGGAGAAGCGTTATTATTTGCCAAGAAGACGCCCTTGCAGTTCTTTATAATCTGGAAATACTGAGTCTAGACTTGCTAGTTTGGCATCATGGAGAATTGACGTTGCGATAATAATTCTATCTGCCGGG
>Ga0209697_10002832_pt1 | contig 24279 bp, 13 predicted proteins | sample AliMusrvi5mmetaG_FD_184115 | JGI IMG/M metagenome (GOLD analysis project Ga0209697, IMG submission 184115) | Freshwater lake bacterial and archeal communities from Alinen Mustajarvi, Finland, to study Microbial Dark Matter (Phase II) - Alinen... | ecosystem: Environmental > Aquatic > Freshwater...
ACCACATCCGTGTGGCAATCCTCCTGCCAGGAACCTTTTCTCCATGCCATGGTATCGCACATGGCTGCGGGACCTCCGTCCGAGTCAATGAAATAGGTCACCCAATTCAGGTTTCGAAGGGCAATTTCGCGGTAGCGATCTCCTCCGCCAGCTGCGTAAAACAATGCTGCTACGCCTCCCAGCTTTGAACAGGCACCTCCCCAGGGTCGGAGATCGGAATCTTGTTCTCCCATCAGTGTAACGCCCCCTGGCATTTTGATGGAGAAATTCTTCATGGCAAAATCGATGCAATCCTTCGCCATATCTTTCCAATCAGGGTCCAGTTTCTCCTTTTTTTCGATCAGGTACCGAGCCATTTCGAGCGGAGCCCAGGAGTTCCTGTTGTCCTCTTCGGTCATATCCTCGAAGAATTGAATCCATAGGGAACCACTCCGGCTTCCGGATGCATCCAGCTGGTACTCCTTGATCCAATGCCAGAGTTTTGCCCGTGGAGCAACGAATTCTGCACTTCCCAACTCTGTGAGCCCGTCCCACAACCGCAAAATGTAGACCATATTTCCATTGCGTTCGCCCCAATGCCGGCCTGTGATTGCATCCACGCGAAAGGGCCAGGGAGCATGAGATTTGTCTCCGGTACGCATGTTTTCTGCCAGAACCCTTGCAACCTCCTGGGCTTTCTCACCCCAAATCGCCCTCCGCGTACTCTTGTACAGCTGCAGATAGGCATATCCTGCAATTCCCCCCTTGTCGGGTTCAATCACCTGCGTTCCATATTTTGCGTCACCCTGGGCACTCTTTGCGATTGGAAAGTCCTCATTATTACCAGTGGAACGAGGGAAATCAGCATAAAATCCTGCGTTGCTGGTTGTGGAATAATCTGCTAGCACCACGCCCATCTGGGTAGCATACTTCAATGGAAGACTGTCATTTTTTCCGCTGTATTCCCAGTATTTCAAATAGGATAGTATTCCCATTCCCAGTTGTGTACAGGGAATGAAATCTGTTTTATAGGCCTTGTAAGCGGAATCCAGGAAGGTTGAATAAAAGTAAACCGGAAATCTCGGTTTACCGATCGGCGCCTTGAAATACCAGTTCATCTCCCGTTTCATCGCATCTTCCCAACTGGTCCAGGGCAGCAATCGTCCACTCTTATCATAAACAGCCTCGTGGAACCCAATCTTCTTCAAAAGAGGTTGATCTTTGCAACCGTTAGACAAAAGCCCGGTTAAAACGAGAAAAATTACTACTACCATCCAATGAGGAAAACGCATTTGCTTCATTTTTAGTTTGTCAGATATTACTTTGCTACTTCAATTTTCCAATCCTTGAATTCTACGGTATATTGTCTGGTATCGGGTCCTCCCGCAGCCAGACCGATGTCTACAGATTCATTCAGACCAGGAAGGTCATTCGTCTGCTTTTCAATGATCCAGTTGGTTCCATCGAGGCTGATGAACCCGCTGAAACTATTGCCGTGACGAACCAATTTCAGATAGATGGGCGTCTTGCTGTGTTCGGGGAGATTCTGGCTGCTGGCCTTGTGCATGCAACCATTGGCAAATTCATCGTATTGAATTCCTGCGCGTCCTGGAGTCCCAAACAGCAAGACAGATCCCTTCGATCCGGGCATTACATCAAAACTACTGGAAAGGTCGTTGCGTACAAAGAGTCCGCTCCTGAACCATTCGTGGGTTCGTTCCCCAAAATTACAAATTTGAACGGTTGCCACAAAGTCCCCCTTGATCCCTTTGAGGTAAATGGTTGCATAGGAATCTTCCGCATGGTAAAAATCGGAGCCACTTGCCACAATTTTATACTGGTTGCTCTTTGGATCAGATACAAGAGCAAAAGGTTTGGCCCTCTGTGAGCCATATTGATACAGTGGTATTTTTACCAGATCCAACCTCTTTTTTGGCTGGACACTGATTTGTACTTCAGCACTGTTTCCTATTTTAAGCGAATGTTTTCCTGCCGGGATCTGAAGTTTGATTCGAAGTTCCTGCGATCCGTTCCCGTTTAGTTCCACGGCATAATTTTGGAAATTTCCACCATCCAGCAGAAGGTTGCCATCTGTGTGCTGAAGCGCATCGGTGAGGTTTCTGGCATTTGCCAGCAGAATGACTTCCTCGCCTTCAAGGCAACTTCCGCTGGATAACCGGATGTTTTCAAATACAATTTTGGGTTTGGATCCAATTACCCTTATTTTTTGCTGGGGGGTAGTCCCAATGGATAGCGTATGTTCGCCTTCTTCATAAATCCGAAGCTGAAATTCGATTGGTCGAACATTATCTTTTATGATAGGGAATAGTTTTCTATCATAAATTTTCCCGTCCAGGTAGAGTTCAACGGGTTCAATTCCCGTAGCACCACGATTGAGTATCTGGGCAGATAGATTCAGTACATTCCCTGCCGGGAAAGCCCCTGATACTTGCCCCGATGAAGACACCAAGAGATTGGTATATTGCAAATCAGGCTTTCCTTCCAGTATAGTTTCGGGAGCATGCTTGGGTTTTTCGATCAGGAAATTGTTGCGGTAGGTATTGTCCTCAGGCTGTGCCGCACAATATTTCATCTCTCCCTGCTCCAGATCGTAATAGATATTTTCTTCTGTCAGCCATCCCTGCGACATGTTGTCGAACCAGAAAGCCACATTGTCGTTGAAAAATCCTGCATGCACCCTGTGGACCAGGTTTCTCCGGACGACAGAGTTGAATACCATCCCCGCCGTTTTGATGGCGCCCGAATCGTCTGCATCCTGTTGGACATCCTCGAGGTGGTTGTATTCGACAATATAATTTCCATCCAGAGCATCCTCCTGGTTGGACCAGTCTCCTACATCAATTCCATACCTGCCGCGGGTTTTGGTGATATAGTTGTGGGAAATGGTGGTTGAGAGGGTGTTGTTGGCAAGAATGGAAACGCCGCCACAATCTGAAACCTGGTTGTAGGAGATCATGGTTTCTCGAATGATGTTTTGACTGTCACTGGCAATATTTGATATGACCCCCTTGTTGTAATCTACCTCATTCTGCCAGATTGGTTTGACGGAGCCTGTCACATAAATTCCTCCGTTGTCTATCGATTCAATTTTATTTTCCAATATTCTGGTTTGGTAGCAACCTGCTCTGACGGAGACTCCGGTACCTGAACAGCAACGCACTATGCTTTCCACCAGTTCACAGGCATGTGCATATTCGAAGGAGAGTGCACTGCCTCCAGCTACTGCCGACTCAAAAGTTAGGCCATAAAACCTCAAATTTCGTACTGGATGACCTTTTTCTCCCCGGATTCCAATCAATTGATTCAAATTCCCGACAGAAGCAAAGGCCAGATTTGGATCCGGAATCTCCTTGCCAGAAAGGTAACTCAGTTCTTTTGTCTTTTTATCAAAATACCACTCTCCTGCAGTGTCGAGAAATGCCTTTAAATTTTCCAGGTAATATCTGGGAGGTATGATTACAACACCCTCTTCCGGTGATACCAAGGAGGCATTTCCACGTTTTGTATCTATTTTGTTGATGCTGTTGATTCCCGTGTGCCAACGCAATAAAAGTATGACGCGATTGCCAGTCAGATCTATCCAGGGTTCGAGGTCACCTTTTCTGAAATTGAGTTCATTTGTGTTTTTTGAAACAGCGGTAGGTACGAAATAGCCGCTGTTGGGTCTCCTGGCCAATACCTGCTTCTTTCCATTTACCAGGAACATGCCCACAGAATCTTTGTTCAGGGATGCCGTCCAGATTCCTTTATTTTGTTTCCATCCCATGACGGGTACTCCTCCGGAAATTACAGGCTTTTCTCCGGGATAGGCGGCATAAGTCACGTAATGGTCCTTCACCTTGTGGTATTCAAAAGCCCCTGTCGGTAAGTTTGTCTCGACACGTTCGCCTCCGTCAGCAGGGCCAAATTGGATCGTATGATCCAAATAGTAATGTCCTTCCCGGATATAAACCAGGATATCCTTACCTCTTCCAAAAGGATGCGGAGATCCAATCCACCGTTTTTCAATCGGTGTGCCTTTTGCAAAATATACTTTGGATTTGAGCTCCAGCACCGCCTGTCGGGCCCTGTCTAGTGTTGCAAACGGGCCATCTGTTTTTGCGATATTGGGTTCCGGCAAGGTTCCGGTCCAATGGTCATTTCCAACGGTTGAAACATAATAATCGGCAGCCGAATGTGCGGGAATGAATTTTTGCCATTTCTCTCCCTGCAGCAATTTCCCATCCCTGTTTTGTGCCCTGACCACCGTGAATAAAGTCAAGAGGCCAAGAAAGGGCAAAAATTTACCAAAAACCAGTTTGGTTTGTGATATTACATACATAATCAGTGTCTTAGCAGTTAATAGCGAGGAATCGAGCCGTAAATGTAAAAAAAAATCACGGGAAGTAAACCAAAATGAGTTAAAGTTGTCTAATGTCTGCAACAGTGCCCAATTCCTATTCCTGAACATAGTAGTTAGGAGTATGCAGCATTCTAAATCTTTATCTGGAAACCTTGGCGACCTGTCCGTTTTGGTAGAAACACTTTTATGAAATCATTTAGGGAATACCTGTGATAACTTAAGAAAAATCAATAATTTAATTTCGATTTCGTTTGGATGAATGTCACTTCCGAATGAATTCTTTTTACTTCAGTCCCATACTAACATTCCAATTATTGTCTGTTTAACTAATTTATCTTTTTATGAAAAAAACCGCATTCATGTTCTTGTCTGTACTTGTTGCTCTCTTTTCTTTTAAGTCACAGGCCAAGGAGGCCGGAATAACCATTCCGATCGAAAAATACACGCTAAAAAATGGATTGACAGTTGTTCTTCACCAGGATAAATCTGATCCCATTGCGGCGGTTGCAGTCTATTACCACGTGGGTTCCAGCAGGGAAGTAGCTGGAAAAACCGGTTTTGCGCATCTTTTTGAACACATGATGTTTCAGAGATCTGAGAATGTTGCAGAGGATACCTTCTTTAAAAACATTCAGGGTGCAGGTGGTACGTTAAATGGCAGCACCAACCAGGACCGCACCAATTATTATGAAATTGTTCCCAAAAATGCCCTTGAAATGGCCCTTTGGATGGAGTCCGACAGAATGGGTTATCTGGAAAATGTGGTGACCAAATCTGCATTGGTCAATCAGCAGAATGTTGTTCAAAACGAAAAACGGGAGAGCGTCGACAATGCTGCCTATGGTTTCAATCAGGAGATCATTGCCAAAACGCTATTCCCCAAAGGACATCCTTACAGCTGGACGGTCATCGGTGATATGAAGGACCTGACTGGTGCTTCCGTCGAAGATGTTCGTGCCTTTCACCACAAGTATTATGCACCCAACAATGCCACATTGGTCGTAGCCGGAGACATTGATAAAACTACCGTGAAGGCATTGATTGAAAAATATTTCGGCGAAATTAACAGGGGTGAAACCATCGAAAAGCGTAAACCCATGCCGGTTACACTGGCATCTACCGTTAAATTGTACCAGGAAGACAATTTTGCAAGAATGCCGATGCTGACCATGGTTTTTCCAACAGCAGAGCGATATTCAAAAGATTCTTATGCCCTTAACTTTTTGGGTGAGCTGATGGCAGGCACAAAGAAGTCCGCACTCTACACCATTCTTGTTAAGGATAAAAAATTGACATCTCGTGTTGGAGCCAGAAATGGATCACAAGAACTGGCTGGGTCATTCACTATCTCAGTTACGGCTAATCCAGGAGTGAATCTGACAGAAATAGAAAAAGCCATTTTTGAAGGTTTTGATAAATTCGAAAAAGATGGATTTACGGAAGAGGATCTTACCAGAATCAAGGCAAACGATGAAACAAGATTTATCAATTCGTTTGAAAGCGTTCAAAGTAAGGCATTTACACTGGCAGAATACAATATTTATGCTGGAGATCCTGAGTTCTACAAAAAAGATCTGGCCAATACACAAGCAGTTACTATTGCGGATGTAAAGGCCGTTTACGCGAAATACATCAAGGGCAAAAATTTTGTGGAGACCAGCTTCGTTCCGAAGGGCGAAACGAAACTGATGGTAACTGGATCAGTCAATGCAGGTATCCTGGAAGAAGATGTCACGAAAGCAGCAGAGGTAAAGGATGTTCCGGTAACCGATGAAGTGATCGTTAAAACCAAAACAAAACTGGATCGTTCGATCAAGCCTGTGCTTGGACCGGATCCCGAAGTAACGATTCCAAAACCATGGTCAGCTGCCCTGTCAAACGGATTAAAAGTTTGGGGTATACCGCAAACTGAGTTGCCCATGGTTCAATACGTCATCAAAATTGAAGGAGGACATAAACTGGATGATGTTGCCAAAGCCGGTGTGGCCAATCTGGTTGCCACCATGCTGAACGAAGGGACCAAAAACAAAACACCCGAAGAACTGGAAGATGCCATCGGTCTTTTGGGTGCCTCCATCAGGGTCTCCTCCGACAATGAGGACATCACCATTGAGGTAGGTTCTAACGGTTTCCGCAGTTCAGGTGGTATGCTGGCACGTAACTTTGAAAAATCACTTGCCCTGGTCCAGGAAATTTTACTCGAACCAAGATGGGACAAGGAGCAATTTGATCTTGCAAAAAGCAGAATTATCAATGGTATCAGGAGAAATTCATCAAATCCCGAATTCCTTGCCTCCAAGACATTGAACAAATTGATTTTTGGTGACAATGTGTTAGCAATTGATGCATCCGGTACGGTAAGCTCGGTTGCCAGTATCACACTGGATGACCTGAAAGCGTATTATGGTAAATATATTTCCCCTTCCATCGCCAAAATGTTGGTAGTAGGAAATATTGACCAGCAAAGGGTTATGAAGGCGCTTGCTACGCTGAACAGTAGCTGGACCGCAAAAAAAGTTGAAATTCCAAAGGTTAAAATGGCCTTGGCGCCAGAAAAATCACAGATCTATTTTGTCGATGTTCCCGGTGCCAAACAATCAGTTATCTCCATCGGAGCCCCTTCCGTACCAAGATCCAGTCTCGATTTCTATCCCGCCTTCGTGGCAAATTATAAACTTGGAGGTTCATTCAATGGTGTCCTGAATTTAATCCTCAGGGAGGAAAAAGGCTTTACCTACGGTGCAAGATCAGGTTTTACCGGCTCCAACGATTACGGCCAATTTGTTGCTACTTCGAAGGTACGTACCAACTCAACGGTCGAATCAGTCACTATATTCAAAACCGAGATGGAGAAATACAGGAAGTCAAACACACAGGAATATGTGGATTTCACCAAAGCTTCCCTGCTCAAGGGAAATGCCCTTAGGTTTGAAACACTAAGCGGATTGATGGGAATGCTAAATACCATGACCGACAACGACCTCTCTGCCGATTATATCAAAAAGGAAGAGGCCTATTTGAAAAACGTAACCGTGGAACAGCAAATTCAATACTCGCAAAAATACATTGATCCTTCAAAAATGTATTATGTGGTGGTCGGGGATGCCAAAACCCAACTTGAACCGTTGGAAGCGGTGGGACTCGGAAAACCAATATTGCTTAAATAATTCAGCAAAGTAAAACCAGGACGAAAATCCTGGTTTTTTTATTTGAAAATGGCTGTAAATCTCGATCCGTCGGACTTGATGTATCCCCTGAACATCCCGGATGTATTGAATTCCATGGCTACGTTACCATATTTGTCCAGCCCGATCACACCGCCGGTGCCGCCAAGTTTGGTCAGTTTTGCGATTTCCAGTCTGCAAGCTGTTTGTACATCCAATTGACGGTACTCCATCAGTGCGGAGATGTCTCTCGAGAATCCGAGCCGGAGGTAATATTCACCGTGGCCAGTGCAGGAAAATCCTCCTGTAGCATTACTGGCGTATGTCCCGGCTCCAATGACTGGGGAATCCCCGATTCTGCCATATTTTTTATTGGTCATTCCTCCCGTGGATGTGCCTGCTGCGATGTTGCCATACCGGTCAAGTGCCACACATCCAACGGTGCCATGCTTGTCGTTTGTCCCTGGTTTGCGTTCATTTTTGAGCAACTCCTGCAGTTGTTGAAACCGCTTTTCGGTGTAGAAATAGCTGTTTGGAACCAGATTAAAACCTTGTTCGACAGCGAATTGGGAAGCTCCTTTGCCTGTCAGAAAAACATGTTCCGATTTTTCCATCACTCGCCTGGCAAGTGCGATCGGATTTTTGATATCTGTGACTCCGGCTACGGCACCGGCTCCCAAAGTTTTGCCATCCATGATGGAAGCGTCCAGTTCAACGGTACCTTCGTGGGTGAATACGGCCCCTTTCCCTGCATTGAACAACGGGGAGTCCTCCATGATCAGGATGGTTTGGACAACGGCATCCAGGGAGGTACCGCCGCCTGCCAGAACAGAATCCCCTACCTGCAATGCACGGTTTAAAACGTCCGTATACTCCTTTTGTAGAACTGGTGTCATCGAGTCGACCGACATCACTCCGGCTCCGCCATGAAGAACCAGGGCATAACCTGTGTTCAATTGCCCGAAGGTGAGCGTGGGAAAAAACAATAAAATCAGAATTTTCAGATCTATTTTCATCAGGGGAACAATTGGTCGCTGTAAAAGTAAGCTCATTTGTTTACTTATTGAATTTCTATGTCACATTTTGATAGAAAGGCACGCTTTTTGCATCGTTTGATTGGAATTGACCATTTTCCAACCCACCTTTGCGGAAAAAATGGCATTTTGGTGTGAATTCTTTTCTTGATTTAAAATTGAAGCTTTGAAAAATTTTAGCTGCCTGTTGCTTTTCGTTTTTGCGTTCTTTTGGGGGTGCTCAGCTACCACGGTTGAACCCGAAGTGGTTCAGGAAGTTCCTTTTTCCGAACTGGCAGGTTACAAAATGAAGATTCTCCCTATGGCTCCGATGGCAGGAAATGCAGTTACCCTGGTAGTATATGAGGATTGTGGTTACAACCGACTGACCCTGGTCCAAAGAAACGGAACCATCATTGAAATTGAGAAGCAGTTCAACAGCAGGATGATGTTGCCCTGTATGCTCCGGAACGATACCATTCAGTTGGGTGCATTACCCATGGGAACCTATCTGGTTGTTTACAAGCTGCAGGATGTGGCCATTGCCAATAAACCAAAAACAACCTTTTCCTTGTCATTTCGATTTCCGGTATTGTAACGGGATGATTTTGGCCATTAATTTGTCCAGTTTCAAAAATGAATCGAACTCTTCTGATCACTTATACCTTAATATCCGATTATTTGAGCTACCTTGCGCCCAATCTATTTTTAAAATGATTACAAATTTGCCAAAGTCTTTTCAATAAGTGATTTCAACCTCCGGCAAAATTAACAAGCTTGGTATTTACAAAATTAAAAATCGAAAAAATGGCATCAAACAACATGTACGACAAGAAACCCGCAACTTTTGTCTCTCCCGATTTATCCAAACTTCAAGCCGTTGTTATCGATATTAAGACAATTCTTTACATTGCCCTGGATGCAGACCCTAAATTGGCCAAAAGCTCTTATTTGTCACGGGTAGGCATGAAAAAATTGTAAGAAACAGAGCAGGTTACTTCTGAGCAAAAAAAAGAGACAATGTTTGGGATCATTGTCTCTCTCTCCATTTCTATCTTTTTAGGTATTCCTTTAATTCCAGATTCAATTCACGGATCTGTTCCTTCAACTTTTGCAACAGGGACGGAAGTTCATGTGCAACATTTTCTTTGGCAAAGGTCTCAATTTTGCGGCAGGTTTCATAAGGCTCCGGTGCCATGAAATTTCCAATTACACTCTTCAGACTATGTGCATGAAAAGAAAGGGGAGAGAGTTCATGGCTGGCCAGATTTTTTTCCAGGGTATTTAATCTATCCTCGTATTCATCCAGGTAATTTTCAATCACCTCACGGATGGTCTCCTTGTCGTAATAGCTGAAATTTTCCTCAAATTGATCCCAGTCAATCATTGCCATAACCAGTATTTAAATAGTTGCGGCAAAATAGTCAATAGTTTTGATAAGTCCCTCTTTCAATTGAATTTTAGGTTCCCAATCCAGCATTTTCTTGGCCAAATCGATGTTGGGCTGCCGCTGGGTAGGATCATCCGATGGCAAAGGCATCCTGACAATTTTAGATTTTGAATTGGTTAGCTGTATTACCTGCTCTGCCAACTGCAAAATGGTAAATTCATTGGGATTTCCAATATTTACAGGTCCGGTAAAACTTTCCGGTGAAGCCATCATCCGGATCATTCCTTCCACAAGGTCATCCACATACTGAAAGCTTCTTGTTTGAGATCCATCGCCATAGATGGTGATATCCTTACCTTGCAATGCCTGAACAATGAAATTGGAAACCACCCTGCCATCGTTGGGATGCATTCGGGGGCCATAGGTGTTGAAGATCCGGATAATTTTTATCCTGACATTATTTTGTTTGTGGTAGTTGACAAACAAAGTCTCGGCCGACCGTTTCCCTTCATCGTAACAGGATCTTTCCCCGATGGGATTCACATGTCCCCAATAGGTTTCAATCTGTGGATGCACCTGAGGATCTCCATATACCTCACTGGTGGAGGCCTGCAGTATTTTGGCTTTGACTCTTTTGGCAAGCCCTAGCATGTTGATGGCACCCATGACGGAGGTCTTCATGGTCTTGATGGCATTGTACTGGTAATGAACCGGGGATGCAGGGCAAGCCAGGTTATAGATTTCATCCACTTCAATGAAAAACGGATTGGTGACATCGTGCCGGATCAGTTCAAAATAGGGATTCTGGAGCAGATGGACTATGTTTTGCTTCTGTCCTGTGAAGTAGTTGTCGAGACAAACCACATCATTTCCCTCCTGCAGCAATCGCTCACAGAGATGAGATCCTACAAACCCTGCGCCTCCCGTGACTAATACCTTTTTCTTGATCATAGGTTGGATACTATTAAATTCAGAGCCGGGTACCTGTCGCCATATCCGGCTCTGAAAAGTTAAATGAATAATTAAAGTGTTGTGTTGACCCCAATGCAGAAATAGTCGAAGCCCAAACGTTTCATCTCTACCAAATCATAAATGTTTCTGCCATCGAAAATGACAGGTCCATTCAACAATTTCTTCACAATTTTAAAATTCGGAAATTTAAATTCCGGCCATTCGGTGACCAGAAGTAAACAGTCTGCATCGATCAGGGCTTCATACTGATCTTCTGCATAGACGATGGTATCCCCAAGTTGATGAGTAGCCTCCTTCATGGCAATTGGATCATAGGCTTTCACTTTAGCACCGGCTTCCAAAAGCTTGTTGATAATAACCACGGACGGTGCTTCCCGCATGTCATCTGTTTGTGGTTTGAAGGACAATCCCCAAACTGCGATGGTTTTGTCCTTCAAATCCCCTTTGAAATAGTTGGATACCTTTTGAAAGAGAACCGATTTCTGGTCCTGGTTCACATCTTCAACCGCCTGCAATACCCTGAGCTGGTAATTGAAATCTTCGGCTGTATGAATCAGTGCTTTCACGTCTTTTGGGAAACAGGATCCTCCATAACCAATTCCGGGATAGATGAATTTGTTCCCAATTCTTGAATCTGAACCAATTCCCTTGCGCACCATGTTGATGTCGGCGCCAACTATTTCGCAAAGGTTGGCGATGTCATTCATGAAACTGATCTTGGTGGCCAACATGGCATTGGCTGCATATTTGGTCATTTCCGCGGAAGTGATATCCATGAAGATAATCGGATGACCGTTCAGCGTAAATGGCTTGTAAAGACTCTTCATCAGTTCCTCTGCCCTTGGTGAATCCAGACCCACCACGATGCGGTCGGGTTTGAGGAAATCGTCGATCGCTGCACCCTCCTTCAGAAATTCAGGATTGGAAGCCACATCAAACTGGATGGCAACACTTCGTTTGTTTAACTCCTCCTGAAGGGCTTTTCTTACCTTCTGAGCAGTACCAACAGGCACGGTACTCTTTGTTACGATCAGCAGATAATCCTTCATATTGCGGCCACAATCCCTGGCTACGCTCAACACATATTGAAGATCTGCACTGCCATCCTTATCGGGTGGGGTACCGACTGCCGTAAACAACACTTCACAATCTTCGAGTGCTTCCGCAAGAGAAGTCGTAAATTTCAACCGGCCTTTCTTCATGTTACGCAACAGCATCTCTTCCAGTCCGGGTTCATAGATCGGAATAATTCCATTGTTAAGGTTGTCAATTTTCTTTTTGTCGATATCCACGCAGGTAACATCAATACCAACTTCCGAAAAACAGGTTCCTGTTACCAAACCTACATAACCACTACCTACAATTGCGACTTTCATTTTTTGTTTTGATTTTTAAATTTATGATCTTAGTTATTACAATTGATTTATTGGAGGAATAAACTATTTTCTTTATGATAAATGGATAACAATTCTGATGTGTTAAAGTTTATGACATTCTGAAAATTATGAAATATTTTTAATATTACGAAATCAAATTTTAATACTCATTTATTCATTTTTTTTTATTGTTTGAACTGGATTTTGCTCCGGTTTTTACCTCAAATAATTTCAGAATTGTATTCAGTCAATTTTTGCAAATTTCCCTGAAAAAAGTCCGTCACCTGTTTTGATGGAATAGAGATAGATACCTGGCGACAGATTTTGAACGTCTATCTTCGTTGCATAGGTTCCCTCCTGGAGACCAGGCTGAGAGATAACTAAAAGTCTTGTTCCCAGTAGATTGTAAACCGATAATGTAACATCGGATATCTTGCTGACTAAAAATTTGACGGCCAATTCTGTTTGAACCGGATTCGGATAAACCATTGGCAAGGCCTGATTGGTTGGGACGGGAGACGTTTCCTTCAGGGCTGTGTATTCGTAGGCCCCAATATCCGGCGGATTGTTCGTGCTTCGAGGATGATATTTGAAATCAAAGGCGATCCTGGGCTGAGCGGCATAACCTGCGTCGATTAAAGGGGAATTTGCCAGAAGGGAATAGTCCGTATCCATACCTGCCTTCAACGAGTTTCGCGCAAAATAGTTGTTTTTTATTTGTAGACTCGCACTTTTGTCTGTAACCATCACATAAGCATCGATCCCCTTGAAACTCGTATTCCCATTTTGATACACATCGAAATTTCCGGGATTGATGATGACGTTTGAGGATATTACGTTGTTCTTGCTAAGTGAACTCGAAAATCTTATTCCATCCGATTTGGGATGAATGATGGTATTGTTCTCTATGTAAAAGCTTCTGTCCTGCAGTACCGAGTTGTCTGAAATGAAGATGCCGTGTTTGAATTTGGCAGTTGCAGTTTCATTGGGTGCATAGGTAACGCCAGCATTTACGATGATATTGTTGAAGATCCTGTTGCCTCCCAGTCCGTGATTTTCAATTCCACCTCCTTTCCCGTCAGCAATGTAATTGTTGTAGCAATCACAACAGGATCCACCTCCCAACATGATTCCTGACATCTGGTTGGAATATTCTGCCTGACTGTCAAATAGTATCAGGTTATCATATACCTGACAGTTTTTGTAAGCAGAGCTAATCTGAATGCCATCCCAGCCGGAGTATTTGATGGTATTGTTGTAAATCTTGACCCCATCCAGGAGCGAGGGCATCAGCAAGGTGTCTTTACCATTGCAAGAAAATGTCTGTCCGAAATATTTGGTACTCCCAATGTACATCCCTTCATTACCCGCATTTTCGATATAATTGTCGTGTAGAATGGTATTAAATTGCGTAAATTTTCCCCTGGTCGTGTTGTAGGTGCAATCGGGGTCTGTTTTGGCAAATAATCCTGCAATGGAGACATCCTTGATGGATACATGATCCACTTCATAATCGGAACTGAGTGCCCCGATCCCCAGACCGGCTCCATTGGCCACACGTTTGATCTCGATTCCATAAAAATCGGCCGGCTCTCCTGAGCCGGTAATCCTGAAGAAACTGCAGTTCTGAATGGATATTCCGAAGTAATGGTCCGTGTCGATGGTCACCACTCCTCCCTTGTTGATGAAAACAACTGGTTTGGAAGAGTTTCCCTGAAAATTACGGATAAGCAGAAAATCCCTCGTCCCTGATAAAATATAAAGGGTATCTCCCGGCATCAGTTTATTGTATGGGGGAAGAATGCCGTCGACAAGAGTGGTATGGATGTCAACAGGAAATCCCACGGCAAACAATGCTCCCTGATTAACACCCAATCCAACTAACAAGAACAATGAGAAAATCTTAAACTTGAACATCCTATCAGTTTTTGACATTATTTGCCTCTTTTGGCCCGTTCCCAATTGACGGACTGAGATCCTTTTAGGTATCGTCTGAATCCAAGAAATACTGATAAATTCATGATAAAGAAATAATAAGGAACGAACAGCAATTTTACTTTGATGGAGCGGTTCTCGAGGTACCAACCCAAGAGTGCAGCCAAATAAAATAAGAGTTGCAACCAAAAAAGGACCGCATAGAACTCCAGGGAGAAAATGCCGCATTTGATGGCTAGAATCAAACCCAAAGGTATCATCAGCAGGAGTGAAAGCGGAGCAAGGGTCCAACGCAGCACCCTATGGGAGATGTATTGAAAGGAAAGGGTGCCATAACGGAAGATGTTTAGAAGAGATCCAAGCCTGACTACGGATTGTATGCCTCCGGCAGAGATCCTGATTTTACGCTTCAACTCTTCTTTTACATTGGCAGACGCGGATTCAATGGCATAGGCATCCGGGTCATACTGAATGGTATATCCTTTTTGTGCTACCCGGAGAGAAATGATAAAATCATCCAGCAAAGTATCCCGTTCCACTTCCTGGTACAATTCTGTCCGAATGGCAAAGAGTTCTCCTGCAGCTCCGACAACCGAATAGAGCTCGGCATCCCACTTTTTCAAGGTTGATTCATATTTCCAATACAACCCTTCGCCCGCCCCGGCTGCTGCATCCTTCTCCTTCCCGAAAATTCGCTTTTCCCCTGAAACACAACCAACTTTTGGATTGCTGAAAAGATTAACGATTCGCCTCACAGACTCTTTTCCCAGCAAAGTGTTTGCATCGCAGAAAACGACAATTGGGGTATGAACAAATTTCATTCCCCGGTTCATCGCTCCAATTTTGCCATTGCGCTGAGGAAGATGGTGCACCGTCACACGGTCATATTCTTTAAGTAATTCAGGTGTTCCGTCGTCCGATCCATCTGTTACCCAAACGAAATGAAGTTTTTCTGCAGGATATTCCAGTTCGAGCGAATTTTTTATTTTTTCAGCCACAAATTCCTTTTCATTGTAGGCCGTCACGAATAGGGTTACATCCGGTTCATAGGAACCATCCGAAGCAGGAATAGACTTGCCTTTAAAAATCCTTTTGATTCTTATCAGGATAAACAAGAGTATGCCATAGCCCACATAGGCATAAATTACCAGAGAAAACAGAATCCAGAATATGATTTTCATCGCTGTCATAACGAGCTGATTTTTTGTGGTTTATTTTCTAACTTTCTTGCAAAAATATTGAATTCATCCACCATGCCAATTTCGAATTTGGCAATTTCATTCAATAACTCCATGATATTTTCCTTTCCGGTATGTTTGTCCTCCATGACGAAAGTGATGTTGGGAAACTGATGGATGAAGGATACAGCACCTTTCAGTGCCTCCAACTCCATCCCTTCGACATCCAGTTTGAAAAGGATCCGGTCCTCCGTTTTTAATTCAAGCACCGGCAACAAGGAATCGAAAGTTCGAATTTCCGAAAGGCAGTCATTCTCACAATCGATGGATGCCAAATGGGAAGCCCCGGTATTGACCGGATTGTAAACGAAGTTCATCTTTGAATTCACATCCCCCAATCCATAGGGAAAGGCGGTCACTTTGCCGGTGAGCTGGTTGAGCTCAAGATTTTTCAAGAGTACATCAAAATTTCCCTGAATGGGTTCGAAGGCGATGCAACGTATATCGTATTTCGAGAGCAAAACACAATATTCACCGATGCAGGATCCTCCATCAATGAATACGTTGAATTCGTGTTTGTGATTCAGTACAAATTTCTTTACACCCCATTCATAGTGAAAATTAGCAAACTGAAAATCGTTCGTATTTTTTCGGCAATAGAATTTTCCGACAGAGGTTTGGATCACCCTGTCCTTTTTGTGGGATTTTTTAAACAGCAGGTATTTAACAGCTGCATAGATGGATTTAAAATCGCGGTGCTTCAGGTATTCAAGCAGGTACATGAAATAGGTATTAAGTTTTTTCAAGGTATTATTAAGGGATAAATTTTTTTAATAATAAATTTTCATTTTGAATTTGGCAGAATGTCAGTATAAATTTCCATCACATTCTGTGCCATAGCCTTCCATGAAAACTTGGCTGCCTGGAGGTATCCTTTTTCTATCAGACCGGACCGGATCGAATCATCGGTCAGGATGGCAATCATCGCAGCGGTTATCTCATCGGGTTTGAAAGGATCCACGATAAAAGCTCCATCTCCGGCAACTTCCGGCATGGAGGAGGTATTTGAGGTAATGACAGGGGCTCCGCAAGCCATAGCTTCCAGCATGGGTATGCCAAAACTTTCACGTAGGGAGGGATACAGGAAAAGGTCACATTGACTATAGATTGCTGGAAGGTCGGTATTTACTACATATCCTGTTAAAACAATATGGTCGATTAATCCCGGATTCCCGATTTCAGTCAAAAGTTTGCTCAATTCTGTCAGATCATAATCCAGCATCACCAGTTTGATGTCTCGCTTATCCAACTTTAAGAATTCAGAAAATGACTGAAGTGCCCCTTTGGTATTCTTCTTGGGATCGGTATTTCCAAGAAAAAAGATGAAGTGATCGGGTAAATGATATTTCTCCTTTACCTTTTTCAAAACTTCTGCATTTCTGATTGGTTGAAAATGTTCCCCAACGCCATTGTAGACGGCAGTTAGCCGGCTATCATCCGATAATCCGAAAAACTGAGCGATCCGCTTTTTTTCGAAATGGGAAACGGTGATGATCTTTTTGCTCTTCCGGACGATCTTAGGGACAAACAATCTGCGGTAGGCATTTCCAAATTTTTGATACCAGGTTCCGGTTCCGTTTAAGATTTTCAGGAAACCGCTTTCCATGTAAATGATGTCGTGAAGGGTAACAACCAGAGGAATGGAGGTCATCAGCGGAGCCGTATTGCTTGTACAATGGAGTAACTGACATCCTGCTTTTTTAGCCGCTGCCGGAAGTGCAAATTGTTCCCATAGCGGATAAAATCCTCCGGGCAGAATCTCAATTTTAAAATTTTTTGTTTCCTGGATAACGCCAGAATCGGCATCTGCTTTCACAAAGATAACGTATTCATTTTCAGTATCAATTAACTGAAGATTTCGTATCAGTTCAAGTGCAACCATGTCCATTCCATGCTTTTTGGTGCGAAAAATACGTTGTGCTTCTATTCCAATTTTCATTTTCAGTTTATTACTGGTGGTTGGTGCAATTTTTTAACTCAAAAGGGTGCCTGGATTCATTCATGGATGGCTGTGGCAGAAAGGAGCCCATTTTTCAATTCCATTTCTTACCTGATTTATGGTCAATGGTTTGCTGATATAATCGTCCATTCCCGCAGCCAGGCATTTGTCTTTGTCCGTGTAGAGTGCATTGGCAGTCATGGCAACGATCATTGGTTTTCGTTCCCCCCATAATTCAATGATTTGGCGGGTTGCTTCCAGACCGTCCATTTCCGGCATTTGAATATCCATGAAAATGATGTCAATTTTCATTCGTTTAAGGGCCTCCAGCACCTCATAGCCATTGGCTGCAATGTGGATGTTATAGCCCAGCATTTCGAAGAGTCTGCCAATTAATTTTTGGTTGATCGCATTGTCCTCTGCTACCAAAATATTTAAAGGAAACTGATTGTTAATTTTTTGAATTGGATTTGTAATGGTCACATTTTGAGACTTTGGCAAATTGTTTTTTGCAAAGATATTTCCAAATTCAGTCAACAACTGCGAATGTCTCAATGGCTTGTTGATATTCTGGAGTGATCCGGAACCGCTTGTTGGCAGGTTTTCCTTGACGGATGGAGGGACCATTAGCACCACGGGCGTATGGAGCTGCTCAACTTTTTCCTTCAATCTTGCGGCAAAAGTAGTGACTTCCAATTCGAGACTGTCATAATCCACGAGCACAAGATCCGGATGGACCATCGTTCCAAGTATTTTCAATGCTTCAACTGCGGAATCAACCACGATTGGGATCATTTTGTAGCTGACAAGGAGGTTGGTGAGGATCTGGCTGCTGGTTACATTCCCATCTACAATCAGTATCTTTTTCCCCTTGAGGAGCACGCTGCCCGTCGAAGAAGTCTCTGTCGCATCCATTTCAGACTCGTAACTGGTCTGAATGGTAAAAATGAACTCAGTTCCTTTGCCAACTTCACTCTTCACCCAAATTTTTCCATGCATCAAATCAATCAGTTTGGCACAGATGGCCAATCCAAGGCCTGTTCCACCAAATTTTCTGGTTGTGGAAGCATCAACCTGACTAAAGGGTTTAAACAACAATCCGATCTTTTCGTTTGGGATACCTACTCCTGTATCTTTGATGCTAAATTCCAGGATCACTTTTTCGCCGATCTTTTCGATCTGTTTGACACCGATGACTATTTCACCCCCGGGTGTGAACTTTACAGCATTTCCAGCCAGATTGACCAGGATTTGACGCAAACGTGTAAGGTCTCCGTTTATTTTTCCCGGTATGGATGGATCAACTTCAAAGAACAATCCAAGGTTTTTTTCCAAGGTTGCGGCAGCCATTAGATCCAGAACATCTTCAATGGCAAGTCTTAAATCAAAATGCTGCTCCTCAAGAATCATTTTGCCCGATTCAATCTTAGAAAAGTCGAGGATGTCATTGATGACGTCCAGCAAAAGTTCTCCACTGACCCGGATGGTCTCTGCATAATCACGCTGATCGGGACTTAGTTGGGTTTGCATCAGTAGGCTGGTCATGCCGATCACTCCATTCATCGGAGTCCTGATTTCATGGCTCATGGTTGCCAGAAATTCCGATTTGGTTTTTGTAGCATATTCTGCAATGTGCCTTGCTCCAATCAATTCGTTTTCAATGATCCTCTTGGATATGCTGCCTCCTATACTCCCCGCCAGTGCTTTAATTATTGACAACTCATTTTCTGACCATTCAATACCAATGGTACAATCATCGAATCCTACCATACCCCATAACTGGTCCTGGACAAATATGGGAGCCGCCAGAATGGATTTAATATCCTGATCTTCGAGTATAAGCCGTTCATTTTCAGGGAAATTGTCCCGCAATCCAGAAACGGTATGACCTGCCTTCAACGTATTGTACCAGTCGGGAAAATTTTCCTTGTACGACATGTTCTGCAATTCCTGATTTCCTATTTGCGGCACGATGCCCAAAGCGGTCCATTCGAATTGCTGACTGAACAATGCTTCACCGGTTTCAGGATTTTCAATATTCTCAAAAATATAGACTCTGTCTACTCCAGTGGCTACTCCGATGGTCTCCAAAGCCTTTTTGATGGCCAGGTCATGATCGTGCAGTGTTAAAAGGTAATTCATTGCCTGGGCAGTACCATTCAGAATCCGGCTTTGTCTCACCAAGTCTCTTTCATTCGTTTTCCGGATGGTAATATCCCTGTAAATCCATAGAATTCCATGATTTTTTCTGCCAACGTCTTCAAGGGGTATGAAATCGCGTTCAAAGGTACGTCCATTGACCATTTGCAACTCAAAATTGGTAACGATAGTTCTTAGCTCCAGGGTGTTGTTGATGTCCTTGACAAACATTTCCGGATTGGTAAAGAGCTCCATGGAGGCCTCGGCAGCAGGTTCACAGTCAGCTCCAACCATTTGATCCGGAGTGATGGGAAGTGAGAACATATCACAAAAATATTGGTTGACAAGTACAATGTTACGGTTTTCGTCTTCAACCATGACTCCGGCTTGCATGCTGGATATCAGGGATCTGAATCTGAGATTTGCAACCTGCAGTTCATCATATTGTTTCTGTAGTGCCGAAATATCCTTGGCCATGCCGAGATAACCGGTAATGCTGTTTGTCTCGTCACGTAAAGCCGTTACAGTTAAAGTAACTGGAAATCTGGACCCATTTTTGTTCACACAGGTATATCCTGCAACCTCTGGGCTAAGACTCAATACCTTGACTGCGTTTTTAAACTCACAAATTCCGAAATAGCAGATGTTTTGATCCTGCGATTGCTGAAATCGTCTCTCAATTTCTTTCCTGTCGTGAAAAATTAGAGGGGTCTTGATACCAATGACCTCCTCTGCGTCATAACCAAACATTTGACATGCAGCATGGTTGAATGACTGAATGATTCCGTCGAGATTCGTCGAGATGATGGCAATGGCCGAACTGTTGAGGATTGCTTTCTGAAAACTGGTGGTTTTGAGCAGTTCCTGCTCCGTCTCCTTTTCTCTGGTAATCTCCTTCTGGATGGAGATGTAATTTTCCAATTGGCCGGACGAGCTGAAAACGGGTTGCAATTGCAGTTTAATCCAGTATTTTCTGTTTGATTTCGAATAATTAACCACATCAATTTCCAGCGTTTTATGGTTTCGAATGGTCTCCGCAATCTGTTCTACAACCAGTGGATCAGACTCTTCCCCGACCAGAAATTCGGCCGGTCTTCTCCCGATTACCTCTTCCGGTGTATATTCTGTGATGCGGGTGAACGACTCATTTACCCATTCTATTTGACCCTTTTCATTTGAGATGATAATGGAATTTTCAATTTCCTTGGCCACAATGGCCAACCTTTTTAATTCAATCTCCATTTTCTTTCGGCTGGTAATGTCTCTGCCGTACAGGTTGATATAGTCTGCTTCCGGTATGGTGGAAGATATAAAGGAGTAGACCGTTTTTCCTATTGTCACTTCAGTTTCAGCAGATATTCCCAGATTGATAGACTCAATTAATTTGTCTATGACCTTGTAGTTTACCACTTCGCCTAAATTCAAACCGAAATGGTCCAAGATTGGCTGACTTGCCTTGTTGGCATACTGCAGTACTTTGTCAAGGCTGATTCTTATGACAGGATTAGGGCTTTCCGTGGCCAATTTTGCGAAACTGACAATCTCATGGTTGGCTAATTCCAGCAGATTCTTGTTCAGTTTGTTGGAATAGGCTGCCCCAGCCATGTTCACAATGAGTGACAAGAGGGCTGACTCCTCCCGGAATTGGGTTGTTTTCTCTTTCCTGATGTGCAACACGCCCGTAATCTCTTCACCGCTCACGATCGGCATAAGGAGTGAGGAGGAGTGATTATACCCGGCCTTTTCAGTTTTTGATTTGTTGGTCTGAAATCTTGAGCCTGGCAGACTGAGTTTTTTACCAGAATGGTAGACGGATTCAATGTATGGTCTTAATTTATCGTCGTCAGGAAGGTCAATTCCCCAAAGGCTCAGATCTCTTGTGCTGTATCGTTTTATTTTCTGCTCAACCTGATCCAACAGGTAAATATCAGGATCTTCAATGCCGAGTATATTTTTAAGAACATTCCTTGTCACCAAAATCATATCAACCAGTGAATCCGTCTTACCGTAGGAAGTGGTAAGAAGTTCCAGCTGTTTGAATACCTGAATGGGTGATTTTTTCATAATTCGATAGGATTAATCAAGGATTGAAATGGTTTTCTTGTTTCACAGGATAAATAATTTAAGCACATATTTAGAAGAATTTCTTTGTTCCCCAAAATTCGAGAACCTTAATCAGATCATCGACACGGATGGGTTTGGTAATGTAATCGTCCATCCCGGCTTCCAGGCACTTCTCCCTGTCGCCACGCATGGCATTGGCGGTCATGGCAATGATGAAGGGTCTTTCGACTGATTTATTGTTGAGAATAATGCGGGTAGCTTCATATCCATTCATTTCAGGCATTTGAATATCCATGAAAATCAAATCGTAATATTTACGCTTGAGCGAATCGAGCACCTCCAATCCATTGGCTGCAATATCCATCTTATATCCAAGCAATTCAAATACGTTTTTGACCAGCTTTTGATTGATGACATTGTCCTCAGCAACAAGGATCTGAAATGGGAATTTTTTGGAAACTTCATTTAGTTCCTCCTTACTCTTCTTTTTTTCAACGGATTCGTTCCTTAAAGGTGACAAAATCTTCAAAATGATCTCCGAAAGCTGGGTGTGCTTGATCGGCTTGTTTACATAGGCAGCAAACAGTTTTTGCGTTTCCTTTGCATTCGAATTGAATCCGATGGAGGTCAGCATGATAAGGGGTTTCTCCGCTAAATCCTGGATTTTTTTGATCTCCCGTGCCAGCATGATGCCATCCATTTCGGGCATTTGCATGTCGAGGATGCCAATGTCAAAATGATTGTTCTGAAGGTAGGTCAGTGCTGCCTGACCGGATCCGAATGCAATCGGTTGAAGCCCCCAGTATTCGCACTGAAGGGTTAGGATTTTACGATTGGTCGCATTGTCATCTACAATCAGAACAGATTTTCTGGAGAGGTTTTTCAAGGATTGTCGGACAGCATTCGATTCCTCAGCCTGTTGGGAAAAGGTCGTAGTAATGGTGAAACGGAAGTCTGATCCAACTCCCAGTTCGCTGGTAACCCATACCTTCCCCTTCATCAGTTTGACCAGACTGTAGGTGATGGCAAGACCGAGTCCGGTACCTCCGTATTTTCTGGTGGTCGAAGCGTCTACCTGGGTGAACGGGGAGAAAAGTGATGCTATTTTTTCGGCAGGAATACCTATCCCCGTATCCTTTACGGAAAATTCAAGAACCACCTCCTCCTGATGATTCTGCTGAAGGGTTACCAGAATGAAAATCTCACCCTTTTCTGTAAATTTAATGGCATTACTCACCAGATTTACAATTACTTGCCTCAGTCTGAATCCATCACCATAAATATTCTGATTCACCTTCAAATCGATGTAATACATGATGTCGAGGTGTTTCTCCTGGGCCCTGGGAGCCATCAGATCCAAAACATCCTCGATGCAAAGCCTTAGGTTGAAGGTGCTCTCTTCCAACTCCATCCTGCCGGTTTCAATTTTCGAAAAATCGAGAATTTCATTGATGATGTTCATCAGGCTTTCTCCTGAATTTTCAATAATGTTCACGTATTCCCTTTGAGTATCTGTAAGATCCGTCATCAGAAGCAGACTCGTCATTCCAATCACACCATTCATAGGGGTTCGAATTTCATGGGACATCGAGGCAAGAAACTCAGATTTGGCCCGATCTGCAGTCTTGGCCAAATCAAGGGCCTTCAGCAATTCGATCTGACTCTGCCTTCTGCGTATGGCTCCTCCAATATTGTAGGCCAGCATTCCCAGTACGGTTTCTTCAGATGGGGTCCAATCGTGCAAACCCTTGCATTCTGCAAAGCCCACGATTCCCCATAATTCATTGGTGTGTTGGTCCAGGATGGGAAAAATCATCAGGGATTTTATCATTTGTTTTGAAAGCAACCGGATGAATTCCGGGCTGAAGGATGCGGTAGGACCTTTGATGGTTTGACCAAGTTTCAATGGTTCATACCAACTGTTTTTTCCACGTTCCATGGAAATGACCCGGTAATCCTTCGGATCGAGACCCATCAGAATTTCCGGGACGACATATTCGTCCACCAGTTCGATCCAACCAATGGAGGCAGATGGTTCCGTTTTGTTCTTGTAAATAAATATTCTGTCAATACCTGATGCCAGACTGATGGCTTCCAGCGCATCGTGTATAGCGGTATCAAAGTCGTCATTGGTCAGCAGGTGGTTGGATGCCATGGCCATTCCGCGTAATACATTGCTTTGTTTGATCAATTCATGCTGCATCAGGTTTACCTCCCTGTTTTCCTGCTCCAGTTGCATTTTTTGCAAATGGAAAATAGAGATCAACCTTGCAATCTGACTGAATTCATCTTTGTTTTTTTCGAGGTGGATGAGTCGGGAAGAGTCATTGTTCTTGAGACTGTCGGAGATTATTTTTAGCGGGCGCCTGATCCATCTGTAGAGGGTAAGAAAGAAAACCAAAAGCAGAAATAGGATCAGGAGGGATACAATATAGAAAATTAAGTCGCTTAAATTCTTGTAGTTGATGAGAATATTGTTGGAGCGTTTAATACTGACATATTCCACAACCTCTTGATTGTATCCCAACAGCGGTTTGTAAGCGATGATGGAATCATTTGCAATGATCAGGTTTTTGACAGGTTTTTTGTTTGTCAGGAAAATCAATCCCGCGGTATCCTCCTCAAGGTCCTGAATATAGGATTTGTTCCAGGCTCTGCTGACCATAAAATAACCCGCAGAGGGTTTCACCCTTGTTGAATCCAGGGT
>Ga0209697_10002835_pt1 | contig 24273 bp, 19 predicted proteins | sample AliMusrvi5mmetaG_FD_184115 | JGI IMG/M metagenome (GOLD analysis project Ga0209697, IMG submission 184115) | Freshwater lake bacterial and archeal communities from Alinen Mustajarvi, Finland, to study Microbial Dark Matter (Phase II) - Alinen... | ecosystem: Environmental > Aquatic > Freshwater...
ACTCACATAGGTTGGTGTAGGTGCACGTTTTCTTTTGGCTCTATCCATAATTCCTTGCACTTGGTTATCCAAAGATAGCTACAAATATCTAAATTTCAATATTATTACATTTTTTCAGCAGACCCTAAATAGGTGTCGTATTCTCAAACATAAAATTCATGGAACAATTGCGAGAAAAATGTCACGAAATTCACATTTCCTCGCATCATCTGTGGGATTCACCGATTATCTAAAATTTACTTTCACCATACCAACTTCGGTCTTTGTGTAATGTTTGTGTAATCTTTCTGTAACGTTTCTGTAACAAATATTACAGAAACATTACAGAAAAATATCACAAACCTTATTTAAACCCTAAAGAAGATACGGCCGATATAAATGCGATAGCTTATCCTGAGAATTACTTAAAATCGTATCTTAATTCTGTATTTTCTAAGAAATTAATCTATCGTACTTTGAGATTTTGGAAACTGAGATGCGCATAAAATTGACCAGCCGATAATTGATTCTGCACCAAAAAATTTCTATTAGCTCATATTTAAGCGAATACTGACATATGAAGTAAATAATGTTAACCTTTGATATCTCTAAAATTTAAATTTAGGAAGAAGGAATCGTAGGATTTGTTGGAAATGTCTGTATTTTTCATTTCATTTCATACAAATCCAACGTTCCCGATAAATCCTGCATCCTATATTTAATTTTGGTGGGTTTTGAATTTGGAGTGTAACCCTTGCCAATAATTAATCGAACTGGTGGCTTTTATTCAACATCAATTTAGACTCATCACATAGTTCTTTTTGATAAGTTTTTTTTTTAACGCAAAAGATTATCTTTGGGATGATTGTAATTCTTTAAAATTTATCGGTTAGAAAACAAAAAATACTAATACCATCATCTTATGAAGAAACTTAAATTATTAGTTCTCCTATTATTTACTGTATTTCAAATATTTGCATCTAAAAAAGAGAAACTGGTCGCTCCCCCATCACCAGTATTCCCGATTCCTACTGAACGACAACTTGCATGGCAGGAATTGGAACAATATGCTTTTATTCACTTCACAACCAATACGTTTACTGGAAAGGAGTGGGGCTACGGAGACGAAAGTCCCGAAGTTTTTAATCCAACGGAAATGGACGTCAATCAATGGATTAAATCAGTAAAAGAAGCAGGATTAAAAGGTATTGTACTTACATGTAAACATCACGACGGTTTTTGCTTATGGCCAAGTAAATATACCGATCACTCGGTAAAGAACAGCAAATGGAAAAACGGACAGGGAAATGTTGTCAAAGAGGTGGCAGATGCATGTCACAAGAACGGATTAAAATTCGGAGTTTACCTTTCACCATGGGACAGAAATCGTGCAGATTACGGATCACCCTCATATGTTGAATATTACAGAAATCAATTGCGTGAGCTTTTTACATTGTACGGACCTATTTTCGAAATGTGGTTTGATGGTGCCAATGGTGGCGACGGGTTTTATGGTGGAGCCAAAGAGAAGCGAAAAATTAATGGAGCATCTTATTACGACTGGCCTACAACATTAGATATAGTGCGGAAAATTGAACCTAAAATTGTTTTTTTCAGTGATGCAGGTCCGGATATCCGCTGGTGCGGCAATGAAAGCGGTTACATTGGCGAAACCAATTGGTCACCGATCAGTACTGATACCCTCTTTGCAGGAAAAAGTGGAATCGAAAAAATACTGAATAAAGGTGAAGAAAATGGGAAAAACTGGATTCCCGCGGAAGTGGATGTTTCGATACGCCCAGGATGGTTTTATCACGCAGAAGAAAATTCGAAGGTAAAAACGCCTGAAAAGCTTTTTGAAATTTACCTTTCTTCGGTCGGAAGAGGTGCAAATCTGATTTTAAACATCCCACCCGATCGCAGGGGTTTATTCAATGAAAATGATATTAAAGCTCTTCAAGGCTGGAAACAACTAATTGACAACGCATTTAAAACAAATCTTGCGCTTGGTGCCACTATAAAATCTGATTCTTATCGCGGAAATTCTAAACTTTATGCTGCCTCCAACGTTAATGACAAAAATAAAGAGACCTATTGGGCAACGGACGATGACACAACAACTGGAAACCTTATAATTGATTTTGGTTCAAAGAAAACAGTGAAATACATTACACTCCAGGAATATATTAAACTTGGTCAACGGGTTAAAGGTTTTATTGTTTATTCCTTAAAAAATAATAATTGGGTTGAGGTAACAAAAGGTTCGACAATCGGTTACAAAAGAATCCTTAAGCTTGAGCCTTTTGAAACCGAAAAGGTGAAGATTGCGATTACAGCGTCAAAAGCCTCACCATTAATCTCTAATATCGAAATTTATTAAATTCGTTCGCTCTGAAAAATTAGTTTTGTAAACAATTAAAATAGAAAATACTATGGCAGAAGAAAAAAAAGAAAGCTGGACGACATATATGGCTATCTCCACGGTAATAATTGTGGTTTGCGCAACACTTTCAACGTTCAAAGGTGGAGGATATAGTAATAAATCACTTATGAATCAAACGAGTGCATCTGATCAGTGGTCGTTTTATGAGTCAAAAAGTTTAAAAAGCTATGTCTTCGAGATGCAAAGAGACAACCTTGAATTGCAAAGTGAACTTATGAATAAATCGAATCCATCGAAAGAAGTATTAGCAAAATACGAGGAGAAAATTGCGGCTTGTGCAAAAAAGATTCATCAATATGAATTAGATAAAGAGCAAATTTCCAAAGCGGCAAAGAAATTTGAGGCAGATCGGGATGAATGTAAATTACACGGTTCAGCCTTTGGCATTGCGGTCATCTTCTTGCAAATTTCAATTCTTCTCTCCTCTATTTCAGCTTTGGCCAAGAAAAAATATGTTTGGTTTCTTGGTCTTATAGTCGGAGTTGTGGGGATACTTTATTTCTTTGATGGTTTTTTCCTCTTTTTAAATTAATAATAACTACGAAGCATTCTTAGTGTTCTAATGTGCCTATCGAAATTTAAGCATTTAAAGGGAATAAAATTACATGGCTCCAAAGAATCACTTTAATAATATTTACTATTAATTATAAATATTTTCGTGAAAATGAATAAATTTTGCAATATCCTTTGGATTTCATCATTTTGAGTTATATTTGTCACGATTAAAAAATAACAAAATGCAATCAGGTAAAGTAAAATTTTTCAACGAATCCAAAGGTTTTGGATTTATCAAAGACAATGACTCCGACAAAGAGTATTTCGTTCATGTAACTGGTCTTATCGACAAAGTTAGAGAAAATGATGATGTTACCTTCGACGTAACCGAAGGAAGAAAAGGATTGAATGCGGTAAATGTAAAACTAGCATAGTTTTTACACCCTAAATCAAGCTATTGAAAAAAAGAGCCTTACTTCAAATGTAAGGCTCTTTTTTTATAAATTGCCAGCAGTACCAAAAAAGAACAATTAGGACTAAAAAAATTCAGTAAAAACAATTACATTTGATAATTCATTAAACTTCAATACCTTGACATTTAAGTATGAATTTATTGAAATCTATAAAATTCAGTGTTTCAAAACGCACACTCCTTTTCGAGGCAGCTATCATTTGGACATTTGCCGGAGGAATGTTACTATTCAGGGGAAGCTCAATGCTTGAAGCCTCTTCAGGTTTTTCATGGTTTAAGATAATTGGTTGTATTTGTGGAGGCTTGATATTCTTCGTCCTGATATTTTTAAAGATATCACGTAAACATGTTTATCGGATCGTGAACCTTAATGGAGACCGCCATCTATTTTATGAATTCTTCAATTCAAAAAGTTACCTGATGATGATAGTAATGATATCATTAGGGTTATTCCTCCGTAAATCCTCAATCGTACCAATAGCTTCTTTATCACTCGCCTACATCACAATGGGAATTCCTCTTTTGTTCTCATCATTTCGGTTTTATCATCGTTGGTTCTATTATATTCCTTCAATCGACTGAAAATTAATTCATGTTCACAAAAGAAGAAAGAAAAGCGCTGATACAAAGGTTTTGGTCACAGTTTGATGAATATTGCAATACTATTCCTGATCTTGCCTGGCGTAAAAAAAAATGGATTTTGCACGATACTAAAATCAGTCACATTGATCTTAAATTCGATATTGACCGGGATTTCGCAATGGTGGCCCTTGAGATTAATCACAAATCAGAAAACCTTCGTTTGCGCGTTTACGAATTGGTAGAAAGATACCGGATACTACTTGAGCAAAGTTTTAGTGAGGGATTAAATTGGGATTATTGTTACCTCAATTCTAATAACCAGGAAGTTTGCCGAATTTATATCGAAAAGCGAGGAGTTGATCTGCACCAAATCAATGACTGGGATATAATATATCAGTTTTTAGCAGAAAACATGCTCAAGTTGCAAGATAACTTTCTTGAAATTCAGGAAGTGCTAAAAGAGGAAGTCAACATATTGCAAAGAGGGGAATAATCTAAAAAAAACCGCCCCCATAAGAGAGCGGTTAGACTTAAAATCACATAATATCAATTTCCTTGGCAGGTTTTGGTTTGACCTCTTCCCTTTTAGGAATCGTTACCAAAAGAATTCCATTATTGTATTTGGCAGAAATTTTATCACCGTCAATTGTACCCTCAGGTAAAGTGAAACTACGTTGAAATGACTGGTAACTAAATTCGCGACGGGAGTACTTGTCCCCATTTTCATTTTTCTCCTCTTTTAACTCGGAAGAAATGACTAACCTGTTCCTTTCAAGATTCACTTTAAAATTATCCTTAGTAAGGCCAGGAGCTGCCATTTCAATCATGAATGTTTCGTCATTTTCTCTGATGTTAACAGCCGGAAGTGTGCTGTTTGTTGTCGAGAAATTCGACTCATTCCAATCCATCCAATCTCTTGAAAGAAAATTGTCAAAAAAAGATGGAAGCGTAGGAAATAATCTTTCAGAAGTCTTTAATAGTGTCATAACTTTGTCCTCCATTTATTAATTGTTAAACTTTCCGTTAAATTTGTGACCTTTACATTAAGGTCACAAATACCGTTTCACGACCAAAATGCCAGACTTAATGCTTCAAAAAGAAACAAAAAACAACGAATTTATTTTCAGTAATATATGAAAAACAGTTGGAAAAATGAGATGGCAATTTGACAGAAATGAAAAATCAGAAATGTAAAATTGTCACAGCAAACTGACATTCATGCCATTGTGACATATTCCGGGCAAAATAGATTACAATCGAGATATTCATTTTAATGACAATTATTTTCTGCGAGATATAATACTTTTATCTAATTCAAAAAGGACCCATCAAACATTACTTTAATTTTGAATTGATGAAAACTCTAAAATAAATACCAATCGATCAAACTATTTTATCCCAAAAAAATGTAACCGGAAATTATTCTTAAAATGTGTTCCGGTCAACTAAAATGTAGTATTTTTGATTGTGCAATAAAAGTTATTAAAACATTTAAATCTCAAAAAAGTATTATGCTACCTAAATTTCTATTAGCAGACAATTCACAGGTTGTACCCGACAGGATTTTTGTCATCCATAACGAGCAACCTCGCTTTATTGTCGGCTCAAATATTGAATCATTCGCTTTGGATCAGGAAATATATTGGATTGATGAAGAACCAGCCAGCGAAGAATTAAAAAAAGAATTGCTCGAACAAGCGGAGGAATTTTTGGATCTTGAACTTGAATACGAAGAAGAACTTTTTAATCTCGAAAACGAGACAGACGAAGACGAAAACCAAAAATAAAACTGTTATGGAACTAAATTCACCCAAACGTCTTACCCGATCCCGCAAAGACAGGATGCTTGCCGGAATCTGCGGTGGAATTGCAGAATACATGGATGTTGACCCAACTATTGTAAGGCTAATTTTTGCGTTGGCCACTTTTTTTACAGTCGTTTTTCCGGGAGTATTTATCTATCTGATTATGTGGGTTGTTGTTCCGAAAGGTTGGGAATAACATCCTGAACCTAATATTGTAAATCTATTCTCCATGTCCATCCGAATCCTGATTTTCGGATGTGGCTTTTTCTTTTTTGAATTTTATTTAAAATATCATTAAACATATCTTTGAAATAATCATCATGAACAGAAGAGGCTTTATTCAAAACACAGCTACTGTAGCAGCACTTATGGGATTTTCAAATATTGCTTACAGCAGTAATGTTGCCGACGTAAAACCGTCTAATTCGGCTAAATTTAAATTGAAATATGCGCCGGGATTTGGCAGCTTTCCCGAACTGGCCGGAAAAGATCCGGTTGATGTCATCAAATTCTGTGCCGATCAGGGTTTCAGGGCAATGTTCGATAATGGCTTGCCTGGCCGTAGCCCTGAGGAACAAGATAAAATTACAGCAGAACTCGCACGCCAAAAAATGGATATGGGTCCTTTTGTAATATATGCGGATTTCAGTAAAGAATCGATGGTACTTAAAGATCCGGCTATCCGTGAGATGCTGATCAAAAAAGTAAACGAAGCTGTTGAACTTTTCAAACGTACAGGTGTCAAATGTGCATTAATGGTACCAGGACGCTACAATGAAAGGATGGCATGGGATTATCAGACGGCCAATGTAATCGACATCATGCGCGAACTTAGTGATATCGCAGAAAAAGGTGGCCTTACAATTGTACTTGAGCCACTGAATAAACGCGACCATCCTGGCCTTTTCCTCACTGGTATACCGCAAGCCTATTCCATTTGTCGGGCAGTAAACAGCCCTGCCTGCAAAATAGTGGACGATATGTACCACCAGCAGATCACAGAAGGCAACATCATCCCTAATATAGATGCAGCATGGACCGAAATTGCAGCATTCCATCTTGGCGATAATCCTGGCCGAAAAGAACCTGGTACCGGTGAAATCAACTTTCAGAGTATATTCAAACACATCTCCGAAAAAGGATACAATGGTGTTTTATGCATGGAACATGGCAATAGTATCAATGGCAAAGAGGGAGAACTGGCATTAATAGAGGCATACCGCAAGGCAGATAACTTTTGAAAGAAAAAGGATTCGTCATACACACGAATCCTTTTTTATTTTTTCAAAAGAACATCCGCGATCATCTTCTCAAATTGGACCCTGATCGCTTCAGGTGAATTTGCCACTCCGCTCGTCATAGTAGGGTTTCCAGACTGGGGCACCCATAGAAATGCAGGAATTCCCGTAATTCCAAAAACAGTCGACAATTCGCGTTCCTGATCTGTATTGACCTTGTAAACGACGATCTTCCCTTTGTATTTTTTGGCAAGTTCTTCAAGAGCCGGTGAAGCAAGTCTGCATGGGCCACACCAATCGGCATAGAAATCAACGACACAAGGCAGTTGCCCCTCATATTTCCAAACTTTCTGATTTTTCTCAAAATCCATAATCTGCGCTTTAAACTGGACAATATTAATCTTCACAACTTCTCCTTCGCCTGCCAAAACCGGTACAGCTTTTGAAATTCTTAAAATAGTGAGGAGTATAACCACCAACGAAACCGAATATTTTAATTTCATATCTAAAATCCATTATCTATGGTTCAAATATATATCCATATCTGCATATATAATACAGGAATTATGGAATTTTTATCTCATAAAAATCTTTTAAATTTTACCTCCATTTTTTTAACTGACAGGAATAGTTAATTTACAAATTTGATTTGTTTTAAGTAATTTTGTATAAAAGAAAAATGTATGGAAACTATTATATTAAAAATTGACAATAAAACTAATGCGAAGAAGTTGTTTGAAGCATTACATTTACTTAAAGGTGTAAAAGATGTAAGTATTGTCCATGATAGTATTAAAGGTTCTGATATCATGGACGAGATTGAACTTAGTCTTAAACATGTCAAAAAGATTCAGCAGGGTAAACTTCCACGAAAGTCATTAAAGAATATAATCGGTGGCTAATAAAGTAACTCAAACCCCCGTTTTTGAGAATCGATGTAAGAAATTTTTGAAAAAATTTCCATCGCTGCAAAAGGAATTAGCCGAGCTCGAAAAGATTCTAATACAAAACCCAGAATTAGGGGAACATCTTGGAGCAAGCCTTTATAAAATACGCCTTGCAAGTAAAGACAAAGTAAAAGGTATAAGCGGTGGTTTTCGTATAATAACCTATCTTGTGAAAGATTTTGAGGACTTCAGCGAGATTTTTTTTTATTATCATTTACGATAAATCAGAGGAAAGCTCCATTAAAAAACCTTTGCTATTAAAGCTCGTAAAATCCATTTTCCCATAATTACTGGACTCATTCAAAAATATTACGTCATCAGAAACGGGTGATGTACGAGTTCTCCAAAATCCGTTGTCTTAATTTATAGTTTGTCTGTCAAAAATATCCCCGAAATGAAGCGCAAAAGAAAACTCAAAAAAATCGATCTCCAAAAATTTGTTTCAAAGACTGCTAAAAGGGGAAGTATTCCGGGTACTATTGAATATATAGGTCAACCGCGCCTCGAAAATGTCAGAATTGAAGTATTGGAATTCAATGAATCAGCAACTAATGAAGCTGTTGTAAGCACAGTTGATGGATTAAAGGCTTATCTTGAACATCCGGGAATAAAATGGTTTCAGGTCACCGGTGTTTATGACTCCAATATTTTACATGAGATCGGCAATCTTTTCAATATTATATCCCTCGATCTTGAGGATATTGCCAACACTACTCAGCGACCCCGTATTGAAGAGCGTGAAGACTATATCTTTATGGTATTTAAAGTAATACAACTCGAACCCGAAACCCGCGAAGTAAACATTGAACAAGTCAGTATCATATTGGGCGCCGATTATGTGATTACGTTTCACGAAACAACACCCAAATTGTTTGAAACATTACAGACAAGGATCATCAATGGCCTTGGACGTGTGCGGAAAATGAAAAGTGATTACCTTATTTTTGCCATTACTGATATCATTATTGACCAGTATTTTACACTGATTGAATCCATTGGCGAAACCATCGAAGAGACCGAAGAGGAATTAATTGCTTCACCCGGACAAGCAAGTCAGGAGGCTATTTACAAACTAAAACGACGGCTTGGATACGTTAAAAAGTCGATCTGGCCTGCTCGCGAAGTTTTAAATCAACTCCAGCATTCTGATCACGAACTGATCAATGAAGAGACAAAAATCTATTTCCGTAATATCTACGACCATACCATTCAGATCATTGAGACGCTCGAAAGTTTGCGGGATCTTACTTCCGGAATGATGGATCTTTACCTTTCAACCGTTAGCTTCAAAATGAATGAAATCATGAAGGTGCTTACTATCTTTTCGACAATATTTATCCCGCTCACCTTTTTTGCAGGAGTTTATGGTATGAATTTCAAGTATTTGCCAGAACTCGAATGGAAAAGCGGATACTTTATCTTTTGGGGAATTATGATCGTCATCACAATTTTCATGCTGATCTTTTTCAGACGGAAAAAATGGCTTTAGTATTTCGCTTCGAATCCATAAAAAAAGAAACAAACCTTTATCTTTGACTTTATAAAATAAACAAACATTCATGAGCAAACCTATTGTTACCGCTATTGCCTCGTTTGGGATGTCGGGAGTTGTATTTCAGGGACCCTCGCTAAAAATATTCCCCGATAAGTTTAAGATTCATAAAATCCTTGAACGGACGAAAAATGTGTCTGCCGAAAGGTATCCCGAAGCTACGATTGTCCGCTCGTATGACGAAATCTTAAACGATCCGGAAGTAGAACTCGTGATTGTCAATACACCCGATTATCTCCATTTCGATATGGCCAAACAGGCTATCGAGGCTGGTAAACACATTGTGGTTGAAAAGCCGTTTGTAAAAAATAGTGACGATGCCCGTACATTGATCGCACTTGCTAAAAAAAAGGGAGTAATTATGACGGTTTATCAAAGTCGCAGGTTAGACAACGGATTTCGGACCGTAAGAAAAATAGTTGCAGAAAAACTACTTGGTCGAATCGTTGAATATGAAGCACATTACGACCGTTACCGCAATTATATCCAGGAAGGATCGTGGAAAGAGGACGGCGACGAACGTACCGGAGTCTTATTTAATCTCGGTTCTCATATTGTCGATCAGGCACTTGTTTTGTTTGGCGTACCAAATGCAGTGACTGCCCATCTAAATGTTCTGCGCACAGGAGGACGGACAACCGACAATTTTGATATCAGGCTACATTACAAGCAGTTCAATGCGACATTGCGTTGCTCGTACCTGGTACGTGAAATGGGGCCTCAATACATACTCCATGGTACGGAAGGATCTTTCGTGAAAATGGGAACCGATCCACAGGAAGAGATGCTGAAATTACATCACCTACCCAACGAGCCCAAATGGGGAGAAGACTCAAAAGCCGACTGGGGCACACTGAATACTAATATTAACGGACTTCATTTTGACGGTAAAATTGAGACAATTCCAGGAAATTACGCCGACTTCTTTGCCAACCTGTATGGAGTGATACGTGAAGGCAAAGAATTGATGGTTAAACCCGAAGAAGCGTTAACAACCATCCGGATTCTGGAAGCTTGCCTTGAAAGCAACCATTTGAAAAAAACAGTTGAGTTTTTGGCGGAGTAGTACCCGGTTCTCAAATAATTTTACAGTAAAAGCAATCTAAAATCTTGAGCAGGTGGAATGCACAGTGACCGGGTGACTGTTCAAGTCAACAAGAGTCACCCGGTCACTTGATCGAAATGGCGATTGTGCTTAACAAGCATAAAATAACAAAAGCAAACTCAGCTTAATCACAAAATCTTTAATCTAATTTTAGGTCCAGTCAATCTTTTTCACTATTCCATTAAATCAGAACAAATTGTAGTAAATCCAGAATCAAATTTCTGTTTCTTATTTATCTTTACACAAAGAATTTCATTATGACAACAATAGTAATCAGGCCAAAAAATAAAGAGAAAGAAAATTTTCTTAGCCAACTTTTAAAAAAGATGAATATTGAAACACAATTCGTTGAAGAGCCATCGCCAAATTTTGAAACAAGAAAAGCTATAAAAGATGTGGAAGACCAAAAAGGCACAAAAGTGAAAGATTCACAAGAGCTTTTTTCAAAATTAGGTATATAGAATATGCAGCAATGGTTCAGCTTGTTTTTACCAATAGCCTAAAAAAAGACATTAAACTTCTGCAGAAAAGGGGTTATGATATGGAGTTGTTCAAAAAAGCAATTCGGATACTTGAAGGCTCGGGAAACCTTCCGATTATAATCCTCATAAATTATCAGGAAATTATTCCAGCTATTGGGAGGCTCATTTAAAGCCTGATTGCCTGATTATTTGGAAATATTTAATTGAAGAGAATGAAATATGGCTAACCCGTACTGGAAGTCATTCAAACTTGTTTTAATCTTCCAAAAATCGTAGTTAAAAGCTAAAAATTAGGAGCAGGTAAATATGGCGGGATCGTCACAATAAGTTTTCACAATATTTACTTTTTCTCCTTACCTATACGAGATTACCTCATTGCATAAAATATACTTTCATATCACCTTCATCGGGGTTTGTGTAAGGTTTCTGTAACCTTTGTGTAATGTATCTGTAACATATATTACAGAATAGTTACAGGAACCTTACACAAATATTATTCATAATATAAGCAATGTAGGGCAATGGTAAAAGGAAGTTGAAATGCGGTTTTTTAGGATGGCAATCACTTTGCTTCATAAAAGAGATTAAAATTTGGAAGAAAAAGAGGTTTGATAGCGAGATGCTCAAACGGGCAATTGTGATAACAGAAAACCCGGGAGGCCTTCCATAAGTTTATAATCTTCATGAATTATCAGGAAACTATTCTGTTTATTGGGAAACTCACGCAAAATCAGATGGGTTTAACACATAAAATAAATCCGGGATTAACCCGGATTTATTTATTCAATTGCATTAGAATATTTATTTATAATTAATCCCCTAATTTTTTATACCTGATCCGGTGTGGTGTGTTGTCGCCAAGCCGTTTTTTCTTGTTCTCTTCGTATTCAGAATAACTTCCTTCGAAAAAATAAACCTGTGAATTACCTTCGAATGCAAGAATGTGAGTTGCAACACGGTCCAAAAACCACCTGTCGTGCGATATGACTACAGCACAACCGGCAAAACTATCGAGCCCCTCTTCGAGCGCACGAAGCGTATTCACATCTATATCATTTGTAGGCTCATCGAGAAGAAGTACATTGGCTTCAGATTTTAAGGTCAATGCAAGATGAAGCCTATTCCGTTCACCACCCGAAAGAACACCGCATTTTTTCTCCTGATCTGCTCCGCTGAAATTGAAACGGGATACATAGGCACGTGCATTAAGCATCCGTCCCCCAACCATCACCTCGTCCGTTCCTCCTGAAAGTACCTGGTAAACAGTCTTATCATTTACGATTGCTTCGTGGCCCTGGTCTGCATAACCGATTTTTACTGTTTCGCCAACAGAGAAGCTTCCTGAATCTATCTTTTCGAGTCCAAGAATCATCTTGAACAATGTAGTTTTTCCCGCTCCATTAGGACCAATCACCCCAACAATACCATTCGGAGGCAACACAAATTCAAGGTTTTCGAATAGCAATCTGTCGCCAAATGCTTTCGAAACACCATGTGCTTCGATTACTTTGTAACCAAGACGTGGTCCGTTTGGAATAAACAACTCAAGTTTATCCTCCTTTTGCCTGACGTCTTCATTTAATAACTTTTCGTAGGCGCCCAACCTGGCTTTCGATTTTGCCTGGCGTGCTTTAGGGCTCATCTTCACCCATTCAAGTTCGCGTTCAAGGGTCTTGCGCCGTTTAGAGACACCCTTTTCCTCCATCTCTAACCGCTTAGACTTTTGTTCCAGCCAACTTGAGTAGTTCCCTTTCCATGGAATACCTTCGCCACGGTCAAGTTCAAGTATCCAACCAGCCACATTATCAAGGAAATAGCGGTCGTGGGTAATACAAATAACTGTTCCTTTATATTGTTGCAAATGAACTTCTAACCAATCAATCGATTCGGCATCAAGGTGGTTGGTTGGCTCATCAAGCAACAAAATATCGGGCTGTTGCAATAACAAACGACACATCGCAACACGGCGGCGCTCACCTCCCGACAACACATTCACCGGAGTATCTCCATCGGGACAGCGAAGTGCATCCATTGCCCGTTCAAGCCGGTTATTGAGGTTCCAGGCATCGGTGGCATCAATTTTTTCCTGAAGCACTGCCTGTCTGTCCATGAGTTTATCCATCACATCGGGATTCTCATAAACTTCAGGCAAGCCAAATCGTTGGTTAATTTCTTCATATTCATTCAAAATATCGACAGTTTCCTGCGCCCCTTCCTGAACAATGCCCATTACCGTTTTGGTGTTGTCAAGTATGGGTTCCTGCGATAAATGTCCAACCGTATAGCCAGGCGAAAATGACAAATCGCCAAGGAAGTCCTTTTCAAGTCCTGCAATTATCTTTAAAAGGGTTGATTTTCCCGATCCGTTAAGACCGATAATTCCGATCTTTGCTCCAAGGTAAAACGAAAGTGATATATCTTTAATTACCTGCTTTTGAGGCGGATAAGATTTGCTCACTTTGTACATCGAGAATATAATTTGTCTGTCTTCAGCCATGGAATATTTTTTTGGTTCTAATCGCAAAATTCGTATTTTTAATCAGATTTGTCAAACGATTTTTGCAAATAAAACGACCTCTGTAAATTAATTAATTTTCAATAAATTAGTCAAAAGTTTCTTTCATCTGAAAACGGGAAAAGAAACAGAAATGCATTAAGTTTGTTAAATGAAAATCAAATCAATTGCCCTATGAAAAAGCTTGCAATTTATTTCTTCTTAATCATCGTACTGGTGCTCGGTTCGTTCATCTACTGGAAATATGCTTTCACATATAGTGAAGGTTATCGCGCAGGACTTCTTCAGAAATTTTCGCTGAAAGGAAATGTCTTCAAGACTTACGAAGGAGAGATGATACTTAGCAGCGTTCAAAGCAATTCCAATGTAACGATTGCTTCCGAAAAATTTTTCTTTTCAGTGACGGATAAAAATGTTGCACTAAAGCTTGAAAAAGTGCAGGGCGAAAGTATAGTTGTTCATTACAGGGAAAAAAACGGAACACTTCCATGGAAGGGCGAAAACGTCTATTTTGTTGATAGTGTCAGGGTAAACACTGAAGGTATTAGCCACGGTTTTCGTTAAAGATCAACACCGTTTAGTTAGTATTAGCAGTTGAAATTTTACTGCAGAGATCTCAAATTTTACGTAGAGAATCGCAAAGAAATTCGGGAAAATCTACCTCTGCGGTTCTTTGCGCCTTCTCAGCGCTCTCTGCGTTTAATTTTTTTTTCTCATATACCTTAAAAAAATGACATTGAATTACAAATATTGAAATGGGGAAAGGAAATTAAGGTTCTATGACGAATCATGTGGGTAAATTTCGTAACCTGCTTTCAAATGGATGATACAATGGGCAGCTGGCTTTTGGCAACTTGCAGTTGGCATGTTAGGGCTAACTATCAGTTTTAAATCCTTTAAAGAAGAAATTTCCTGATTTCCTTTGTAGGCAGTCCTGCCAGTTGCCAGTATCTAATAGCCAAAAGCAATCATTACAAATTCCAATTACCCATCCCAAATGTCATAGAGCCTAAATTAATATTTTTCTCCATCCCCCTTTTTTTATTTTGATTCAAAGTTTACCTTTCCAGGTGAGTGATTTGACCCAAATTCAGGAGCAAAACTACATTGTATATTGGCCCTTCCACCTGAAAATGTACCCAAATGGCTTACCCGAACCGGATACTCAAGTACAAATCGTCCTTTTGGTAAATTCCCAATAAAGAACCGCGTTCCTGTATCAACATTTACCCGATAATAGCCCAATCCACCATAATACTCATATTCCGATAATTGTTTGAGAGGCTCTGTTCCGGCTGGTCGCTGATCAATGAGTGAAATAAATCCAAGATCGCGGTCATTTTCAATCAGTAACCGAACCATAAGCAAATCGCCTGGACGACTGTTGGAAAGGTCTTTCACAAGCGAATCACCACGAGCCGATCTTTCAATCTTAAAAATCTCTTTTCGGATCTTCAACGAACTTCCAGAACGCACAGTGTCATTCACCTGCTTAAAATAGCCATGATAAAGCCCGCCAAAAAGGAGGTTCTTCCCTGAATTTTTAATTTCCAGATTAGTATCCTTATTTATATCTTTCTGGTCGAATGCTAATTGCACAAAACCACCCATGGAGTTACGTTGTTCAATGAGTATCTTCTTCCCGTTAAGGAATAATTCAGGGGATGACTGATCCTTAATGGATTCATATTGATCAGACAATAAAGCGTATACAGCCATTGAAGTAGCAGATGGCGAATCCCATGCATGTGTCCGCTTCTGTTGCAGTAACCAAAGTTTCATCGCATCGGTTTTTTCCACCGGAGCATTCATTGAACCAAATAATTCAATCATACGGCTCTGTAATGAAATATCGGGTTCGCGATAGAACCATGTACTGCCCGATTGCTTCCAGTAAATCCCCAATTCATTGCTTTTAATCGCCCGCTCCTCTATTGATTTCACAATCACCTGGAGTAGCTTTTCGTTGCCTTCTCTTTTTAATACAAAAGCCAATTGAACCTGCTGCCAGATTGCGGTATTTGCCCAGCTTTTCGAAGCTTTTTCCAAATAGAATTGATACGAATCTTTTACACCAGCAGCAAATTCAATTTCCCTGAAAGCGCTTCTGGCAAACAAATAATCAAGGAGATAGCCATCCGGCTGATAGTTTATCTTTTCCTTTTCTTTCAGCTGATGAAAATCCTTTGTGATTTTCCGATCCAAATAGTTAACAGCTTTTACAGCGATGGCCATCATCCGGCCACGCTCCGATTCAGACAATAGCTTTTTCGATTTCATTTGGGCGATATCGCTCAAAATCTGAACTATCATCCATTCAGAAGACTCCATTCCGGGGCACCACGCAAATCCGCCATCCGGCAACTGGGCAACTTCAAGACGTGCAATTGCCTCTGAAATCGTCACCTTAATTGTATCAGGATTAAATTTTGCCAGTTTTTCTTTTTCATACAAGGATTCCTGCAACCAGGGGGTTTCATTCAATTTGATATTTGTAAATTGCTCCGATTTTTCAAGACGGGTTTTAAATGAATCAGGAGAGTTAATTAATTTACTTCTCTGTAATTCAAGTTCTTTTGCCATCTCCGCATGATCCGCAAGTATTTTTCTTAAAATCAACGCACCATTTAACCGGGATGCCACACCAGATATTGTGAACGATTCGGAACCAATCAGTTGCGGAAGTGCATCCAGAATTAACCCAAGCGGATTTGTCATGATGGTAAGGTTCCATTTTCCTTCTTTCAACTGGTCAATGCTTGCCAGTTTATTCAAATTCAATTGATAATCATTGCCCGGCTTTACCGTAAACGCTTTCGATTCGGTGGTCCATGTCCGGTCGGGCTCGACAGGAAGGATTGTTTCAAATCCATCAGAATATCCATCGCCTTGAGCAGTAACCCTCACCTGATAAAGCCCAGGTTCGGCCGTAGCAGAAAGTTTCCAGTTCACTGCATCCGATTTCCCTTCAGCCAAGGTGAGTTTTGCAAATTTGGAAGCCTGATCAATGATTTTTCCTGTAGCCAAATCGATAAGTTTCATCTCCAATTCGAGGCTTAATGATTTACCTGACAGATTGGTCACCTTTACTGGAAAAGTAACCTCATCACCAACTGTTAGAAAGCGGGTTGGGAATGGTTCAACCATCAGTTGCTTTTGAGTAACAAATTTATCAGTCATCGTACCCGATAATCCATCTGGTGTATGCGCCAACGCCATAAACTTCCATTCTGTTACCGATTCAGGAAGCGTAAAACGTAACTCTGCACTGCCTGCTTCGTCTGTTTCAAAGGAAGCATTAAACCAGGCAGTTTCGCGGAAATCACGGCGAACTTCAACGGGCTTATTCTCTTTCACCTTTTGATTTGGACTTCTGGTTTCCACCACCATAAATAGGGTTTCTTCCTCTACAGGTGGAGGAGGTGGAGCCATTTCATCCATGATTGCTGCAGACTTCATCATTACCCCACCCACCATGGAATTTAAAAATCTTTTAACTTTATATGTCTGATAATCTATTACATTACTAAATTTTGGAAGAACGTCCTGTTTTTCGGCCATCCAAACAGGTTGGGTACACTGACCAACTCCCCAGGCAATTGTGCCCGGAAAGCGTACTTGTTGAAAATTGGCTGCACTTCCCCAAAGATTTAATTTCCAGTCGTGCGGAAGGATTTTATCAAGCGATGCATCATAAACGACTCCAGCCATCTCAGCTTTCACGGGTTTCCCTTGCGAATCAACCACCCGAACTTTCCATATTGCCTCTTTCCCCGGAATAACAATTTTAGGAAAATCTTCAACTGTCAGTTTAAGTTCCTTTTGAATCCATGGAATATCTACATTAAATACTTCATTATAGGCGATACCTTGATTCATAGTTGTGACGCTGATTATCAAACCACCCTGATCGGTTGCCTCAATCGGAATTGAGATTTTCTCCATCGCCCTTTCAACCAATCCATTAAATAAAATAACAGCTCCATCTTTTCGGTGCAATTGCACCTTCCAGAATTGCTTTCCACAATTACCAAGAAGCAATTCAATGCTTTCACCCGGCAAAGCTGACGTTTTGGAAAGATTAACCCACGAATTTTCGGGGAATAAAAAGACTTTTTTCCCACTATCATAAACTCTGACAAGATGATCCGCCGCTACAGGTGATCCAAACTGATCAATCGTTGAGATTCGCACCTTGTAATACCCTTGTTCCAATTTAGTTGTATTAAAATTAGCCACAGAAGTATCCTGTTTCCCGAAATCAATTGTCTGTAAAACTTTATCCTCCTCATAATTAATTGGAAGTATCTCATCTCCATACAGATTTCCGGGAAAAAGCTGATCCCACCTTGTTTTGGAATAGATTGGTCTATCAGGATTTATCCATTGCCTTTTGCGTAGTGGTAATTGGGGACTCTTCAGAAGAATCAGCGCTATTTTTCCATTTGATTTAACTTCCTGGTTATCTGAATTTATCACCTTGAATGAGAACTTGAATGCCTCATTTTTTACGGTATTGGCAATGTCAAAAACTGCCGGTCCTCCAATCGAAGCCGTTAGCGCTTCTTTTGCAATAATCAGCGATTTAGTTGCGGTCTGTGTTTCACCCGTAATATCTGCCACCTCTATTGCAATTTCAAACCGGTACGGAAATATTTCTGTTTCAATAGATCGTTCATCGGGTTTTGCAACAAAATCAACAAGGTATTTGCCTTCACTATCCGTCGTAAAAGTGCCTTCAGTAATTTGCTCCGCCTCTCCATTTGAGCGCCATGCCAAAACCTGATTGCGTGTAATCCGGTATTTCCCCGTCACATTTTTAAGCGGAACGGCGGAAAATGAGGTAACATTTCCAGTCACCTCAACCTGTGAGTTAAGCCTGTACTCCCCTTTCAGGTCGGCGACCTCAATTTTAAAACCAGGCTGGCGATACTCTTCAACCTGAAAATTAATGGATCCTTTTTTAGACCAAAGACTAAACTCACCTGATAAACCACCCGATGGTAGTCTGAATTTTCCAGAAATGGTTCCAAAACGGTTGGTAGTTAGTTTTAATGTATCTATACTTTGATCATAACTATTTCTCAAAACAACTTCAACCAACTGTTTTTCAACTGATTTTGTTTTATCTCCATTTTCATCGAATAAAATTCCCTTGAAAAAAACGGTTTGCCCCGGGCGATAAATGCTGCGATCGGTAAAAAGATAAAGATGCTGCGATGCCTCATTCCGATAATCGGGATTCGAACGGATATTCCATTGCATGGTGAGGGTATCCGTGGAAAGCACGACACGTACTATGTCGCATTTGCCCCTTACCTTTACCGAGCCATTATCGGCCGAATGAAATTTTTCTGTTTTCCAATCCTGATTGTCACGATCAAATATCTCAATAGATGCATCTTTCAGAGGAGCGCCATTTTCAATATCCATGACATTCAATAAACTGTCCTGCCCGCTAAAACTGATTCCCGAAACAGTAAAAAAAGCGCTTGAATTGCAGGTATCTTTGCTGGTAATGCCCTGTATCTTTATCCGATACACCCCTGAATTTAATTTCGGGAAAATCAAATCTGTACTGTGATATCGAAGATCCTCATCCTTTACCAATTGATAATTCTGCTCCGAAACTAATTTCTCAGACTTAAATATCTGATCTTCTGTTATCCATCTATAACGATTTGATTTCAGAACCGTTAAATATTCCGACTGATTGATCTTGTATAGTTTAGCTTTAATAGTAGCCAGATTGCTGTACTGAACCGAAGCAACGAACGGGAAACCTTTTCGCACAATATTTTCGAGTTTTAGTTGTAATTGTGGTTGCTGAAGCTGCCGAAGTTTATTGGCGCACCTGATACTTGCAGGCGTATTTTGATATTGAAAAATCACACCATGATATATCTCCGCTGCCTCCTTGTTTTTCATCCGGTAAACCTCTGAAACCGGATTTTTGGGCTCATACCGGTTCGCCATTGATGAAAGGACATCCGCCTGCTTTTCCATGAGCTCTGCCTTCAGTGGATAATTTCCAATCTGATTTTCAAATACCTTTAACGCATCAATGAAAAGCACCTCTTTTTCAGATAATAAAGAACTTTCATAAATATAATTCAGACGATCAAATTTAACACGAAGCAAAGCATCTGCCTCACCGTTTTTCTGGTGATAATTCTCAAGCAGTTTGAAGATATTGAAAATCCGGCCGTCAAATTTTGTATTATCTGTAACTTTAGGATTAAATGATTCACTAAACACACTTGCATCCTTCGACCAGGCAAGCGGAACAGGCGACAGATCAAATCCATCATTGCGGTAGAATTCGAGCGCTTTGGCGGCTACAAGATCGAGCAAAGTTGGGCGATATTGCCAGGCCAGCTTTACTGTATCTAAAAGCGCCAGATATTCCATAGAAGAAATTTCTGCAAGAATTTCATGATTATCAAGCGATTTCAGGAAACAGCTATCTATCTTGCTTTTAAAATAGGCAACATCCCATGTCGCAACATCGCCGGGTTGTGCAGCACCTTTGGTTCTTCCATAAATTTCACCCCGGTTACGATTAACGATCTGCACTATAAATTCACCCTCGTAAGCAAGCAAAACACTACAGTTTTCGGGTTTGAGACTCAATAACTCTTTTTCCCAAACCGTAAATGGGTACGGAACAACCTCATCGCTTGTCTCTAACTTTATCTGCTGAATTCCGACAAAGGCTTTAATCTGCTGAATTTGGGAAGATTCACTTTTTGATTTTTTATAAACATCTTTCAAAACCTTTAAAGCCGATTCGGGTTGTTGAATTTGAAGCAACGAGTCTACCCTTTTCCATAATTCGCCGTAGGATGGATTTGCTTTAGCTGATGCACGCGATTCACATAACAAACTAAAAAGCAGAACAATAAAAAAAACAGCAATCCGTTTGATCGTTGAATTTTGCATAATCTAAAGCTTATCAATAAATAATGAGTTGGGAAGATACAAATTTAGTACCAAAAATGCAACAAAAGCGCATACATAGTAAAAGAGATCATTTATCTTTGGGCCATTAAAACTATACGGTTTTGAGTTGTATCATTAAACGCATTCTAAATAATCATTAAACAATGAAGTTGATTAAATCCCGGGCATTTATAACAATCTTATTACTTGTCCTCTGTATTGTTACAAGTTCAATTGCGGTAATCGCTTCCGTAAAGACTTTTAAAAAAGATCTCGATGGAATAACGCTCACACTCGATAAAGGGCTGATGAAGGTGAAAATATGCAAGGACAATGTTGTGGAGATGAAATATACCATTCTACCAACTTTCCCATCAAAAACTTCCCTTGTTATTACCAATGAGTGGAAAACAACACCCAAATTTACAGTAACTGAAACCACAGATGAAATAACCATTACAACGGATAAGTTAAAGGTCAAGATAAATAAGAGCAATAATTCGATCAGTTATACCGATCCGAAAAATGGATTAATCCTTTCTGAAGATCAGGCCAATGGTAAAAGCATGGCTGAAGCGACTGTGGCTGGTATAAAAACTTTCAATTGCACCACTCAGTTCATCTCTCCGGTTGATGAAGCGCTTTTCGGCCTGGGTTGTCATCCTGAAGATACCTTGTCAATCAACTATAAAGGCCGCAACCAGGATTTGGCCATCAAATATATGACGGGCGCCATTCCAGTGCTTTTATCGAATAAAGGCTATGGTTTGCTTTGGGATAATTACTCGGCATCCAACTTTTACGGTGCAGAAGCTGGGAATACCAAATACAAATACGTATCCGAAAGTGGTACAATGGTGGATTACTATTTTATCTATGGTCCCGATTTTGATCAGATCATCGCCTCTTACCGCGATGCAACCGGAGCTGCGCCCATGTTTACAAAATGGGCTTTCGGATTGTTTCAGTCGCAGGACAGGTATAAAAGTCAGACAGAAGTATTATCGGTGAAAGATGGCTATCGCAACAATAAAATACCGGTTGACTGCATTGTTCAGGATTGGTTTTACTGGGAGCCCAATGTGATCGGTTCACACATCATGTGGCCTGAGCGCTATCCCAACCCCAAATTAATGGTTGATGAATTGCATAAAGCCAATATACATGCGATGATTTCCATCTGGCCCGTGTTTGCAAAAGGGACGCAGAATTACAACGAAATGGCAAAAGCAGGTAATTTAACGGATATCACCTGGGACAACGTGATGACCCATACCTTTGATAATTATTACGATGCGCATAGCGCTAAAGCACGCGACATGTACTGGCATCAGGCAAAAGACAGCCTGATTGGTCGTCATGGCTGGGATGCATGGTGGGTTGACCAATGCGAACCTGATAACGGAAGCCTCCTTGATCTGAGAAAACAAAGCACTTTTGCCCTTGGTCGCGGTATCGATTTCTTCAATACCTATTCGCTGATGCACTCCGAAGGTTTATACAAAAACTGGAGGCACGATATTGCCGGGAAACGGGCATTTTTCCTTATCCGTCAGTCATTTGCAGGTGCACAGCGCAATGCCGCCACTTTATGGTCATCGGATATTTCGTGTACCTGGAAGGCTTTTAAAAGCCAGGTCCCGCAAGGAATCAACTCCTGCGCTTCTGGCATCCCATACTGGACATCCGACATTGGCGGCTATCATTTAAACTGGGCTGCACCCGAATGGTCAAAACCTATTCAAAAAGAACTCTTTACGCGCTGGTTTCAGTTTGGAACATTTTCTCCGATTTTCAGAATTCACGGGAAAGGCGAACGTGCCTTATTTTCGGATAACTGGGATGCAAAAACAAAAGCTATTTTGCTGAATTACGACAATCTAAGATACAGGCTACTTCCTTACATCTATTCCCTTTCGTGGAAAGTAACCCATGAAGGCTACACGATTATGCGTTCACTCGCATTTGATTTCAGGAATGATAAAAATGTAAATTCTATTCCTGATCAGTATATGTTTGGACCTGCATTTTTGGTGAATCCAGTTACAGAACGCATGTACAGTCTGGAAACCAATGTTCCTGCTGAAAAAACACGCAAGGTTTATCTTCCTGAATCAACAGTATGGTACGATTTCTGGACAGGTAAAACCCAAACTGGCGGACAAACCATTGTTGCACAAGCGCCGATTGAGACAATACCCCTTTATATAAAGGCCGGTTCTATTGTTCCAATGGGTTCTTTCCTTCAATATGCCACAGAGAAACCTGCTGATGTGATCGAATTACGCATATATCCAGGCGCTGATGGGAAATTCGTTCTTTACGAAGATGAGAATGACACCTACAATTACGAAAAAGGTCAGTTTGCCACGATTGAGTTCCAGTGGAACGACAAAGCCAATACACTTACGGTTAGTGATCGTAAAGGAACCTTCAAAGGGATGCTGAATGAACGTAAATTCAATGTGGTTTTGGTTAAAACAGGCGTTGGAACCGGTGTAGAGATCAGTACAAAGTTTGATAAATCAGTGACTTATTCTGGCAAGAAAATCCTGGTTAAGATTTAAGCCTTAAGAGGTAAGAATTATTAGATGTCATATAAGAGCCCCGGCCAGAATAATTTTTGGCCGGGGCTTCTTCTCTGATTCATATCCTTCGGGATTAAATATAGCATTTAGGAACGTAGGAATCGTAGGATCGTAGGAAAACAATCGTAATAAATTGAACCACAATAGTATAGAAGCCATAAAACCGTAGGAACATTGAAAAAACATAGGAATTCGCAGGAACGCTGGAAAATAACAGTAACTGCATGAACAATAGATATTTAAAAGCAATATAAACCATAGAAACCATAAGAACAGCAGGAACGCAGAAAACGTAGAAAACCCACAGTAATTTCTTGAACTATAACAATATAGAAACAATATAAACCATAGAAACCTTAAGAACCGTAGGAACGTAGGAAAAGCGTAGGAATTTACAGGAACGTAAGAAAATTATAGTAATCATTTGAATAATAGGAACATACAAACAATATAAACCTTAGAAACCATTAGAGCCGTAGGAAAACCGTAGGAATTTGCAGGAACGCAGGAAAACCACAGTAACATCATGATTCATAGAAACATACAAATAATATAAACCACAGAAACCATAAGATCCGCAGGAACGCAGGAAACAGAGGAAAACAATAGCAACAACATGAATTACAGGTACATAGAAACAATATAAACCATTGAAACCATAACAACCTTTCCTACATTCCTACGATTCCTACGCCATATATTTAAATTTATAAAAAAATCACGGTAGATATATCTGCCTCTGCAGTTCATTGCTCCCCATCAGTGATCTTTGCGGTTAAATTTTTTATTCTTATAGACTTTAATTAAAAGACATTGCTTTGTATATGTGAAATAAGAAGCGAAGAAAGGAAAGTGCAGATGTAAAATCCGGCATTGTATTTTAGCCGAATTTAGGGGCTAAGATGATCAACGTTTTGAAGAATAGCCTAAAAATAAATCGGGAGATCTGATCAAGACCTCCCGATTTTTTTATAGGCTATATTAACCTACTGTTACCATCAGTAAGCCTTCGGTAAACCCCGTATTTTAAATTGTCGTTTTGAGTTTTAAGTTTGGCACTCATTTTAAAGAGAAGCGATGTTAAAAGAGAGACAATTTCTATCTATTTATGAAGGGTTTCTGGAATCA
>Ga0209697_10002836_pt1 | contig 24257 bp, 22 predicted proteins | sample AliMusrvi5mmetaG_FD_184115 | JGI IMG/M metagenome (GOLD analysis project Ga0209697, IMG submission 184115) | Freshwater lake bacterial and archeal communities from Alinen Mustajarvi, Finland, to study Microbial Dark Matter (Phase II) - Alinen... | ecosystem: Environmental > Aquatic > Freshwater...
ACCTTGATATCCACAATACGCCTCATCACCAAGTAGCCAACAATCTGGCCCACTACTGCACCTAAAATCATATACCGTCCGGTAGGGTCGTGTGCCATGCTTTTCAGATAATCCGGCGCAATCATCGACAAAACCAATGCGAGGAATATGGGAATTGCCGATAGAACCAAGGCCGTGAGTTGGCCTTGAGAGGCAACCGCTTTGACGTGACCTTTCAAACGAAACCGGGAACGAATCAAGTTGGCGAGTCCAGACAATATTTCCGTGAGATTGCCACCAGTCTCTCTTTGGAGCAGCACAGCGGATACAAAGAAGCGCACGTCGAGCATAGGTACCCGCTCCACCAGGTTCCTCATTCCGACATCGAAGGGGGTTCCGAGGTTCAGTTCATTTGTCAGCCGGCGAAACTCCACGCCTAACGGAGCTTCCGATTCATTCGCCAGCAGTTCCAGACTGATTGACAGTGCGTGCCCGGCCCGCACCGAACGCGCTACGAAATCCAGTGCCTCGGGGAACTGCTTCTCGAACGCGGCTAGGCGCGCGTTTCGTTTGTAGTTGACGATCAGGACGGGCAGACTGCCTAGGGCTCCGGCGGCCGCGACGCCGCTTACCCAAGGAAACATCAAGGGGTTTAGCTGATACCCGGCGAAACCGCCCGCCAAGGCCAACCCCAGCATCGTAATCAAGACCGACTCCACCCGCCAGCGCAAAGCAGCACCGCCGATCGCAGCGTTGAGCTGCTGCAACGGCCTCACCTTGGCTAGCAGGGGCGAGAGTTCAGCTGCCACTGCCGCGAATTCCGTCCCTTGAGCGGGCGTAGCGACAGTCGTCTGGACGGTCACCTCGGCGGCACTAACTGTCTTCAGGAACTGTTTCACGCGATGCTGCTGATGGGTCTCCATTACCTTGAAACCGACGCCAAAAGCTAACATGATCACCGCGAAGAACACGAAGAAGAGGAGCAGGATCAAGGCCGGCATTGCTAGTTCCTACGAAATGTCTACAACCGTCTGGAAAGTCGTGGGAGGCAGCGTAAAGCCTGCCGCCCGCAGTTTCTCGTAGAACTTGGGCCGGACGCCGGTCGCGCGGAAACGGCCGGTAACCCTGCCCTCTGGGGTGATACCTGTCTTCTCAAACACGAAAATATCCTGAGTGGTAGCCATCTCGCCTTCCATCCCGACACACTCGGTTATGTAGGTCACTCGGCGAGTCCCATCGCTGAAGCGAGCCACTTGCACGATCAAGTCCACTGCAGAAGTTATCTGGGTGCGAATGGAACGCATGCTCATGTTTTGATTTGCCATGCCCAGCATCACTTCGATGCGGGAGATGGCTTCGCGTGGGCTGTTGGCGTGGATGGTTGTTAGCGACCCGTCGTGGCCAGTGTTCATGGCTTGCATCATGTCCATGGCTTCCTCGCCGCGGACTTCGCCCACGATAATTCGGTCTGGCCGCATTCGAAGCGCGTTGATCACCATGTGCCGGATTGTCACTGCCCCAGCGCCCTCCACATTGGGTGGGCGCGCTTCCATCCGGGCAACATGTGTCTGGCGAAGCTGTAGCTCGGCGGCGTCCTCAACGGTCACGATGCGTTCGTTTTCGGGAATTACGGAGGAAAGCACGTTCAGGAGCGTCGTCTTGCCGGAGCCTGTTCCTCCCGAAATAATGATATTCAGCCTGGCCCGGACGCATGCGTTCAGCAGGTCCATCATGCCCTGAGTTACGGTCAGATTGGCTACAAAGTCCTTGTCCGTGATGCGAGTGCGCCCGAATCGCCGTATAGAGAGGATCGCGCCATCGAGCGCGATAGGCGGGATCACAGCATTGACGCGGGATCCATCCGGAAGGCGTGCATCCACCATCGGCGACGACTCGTCCACTCGGCGTCCAACTCGGGAGACGATTTTCTCGATGATCCGCATTAGGTGGGCGTTGTCTTTGAACTCTACTGGGGTGCGGTAGAGCTTGCCAGCTCGCTCGATGTAAACGAGTTTAGGCCCGGTAACCAGAATGTCCGATATAGTTGGATCCTGCAGCAGCGGCTCCAGGGGACCGAGACCGAAGACCTCATCGAGGACTTCGTTGATCACCTGTTCCTTTTCCACCAGGCTGAGCGGAGATTCTTCTTCCTCCACCAGTCGCGACACCGCCAAACGGACCTCTTCCCGCATCCGTTGCTCAGGAAGGGCGCTTAGGGCCTCCAGGTTGACCCTGTTGAGCATTTTCCGGTGAAGTGTGAACTTCAGCTCCTGATGCTCTCTTGAGTACGACTCCCTATTGAAAAGGCGTACGACCCAAGCGGCTTCTCTTTTGGCCAGAGCGGACTGGGGCATGCTAGGGGGAGTTGTCATGAGCGTGTACCGGCTGAATCAAGTCGCCTGATCATACTTTGCTCAGAAGAACGAGGAGAAGAACTTTTTCGTGGAGGTGACCTCTTCCAATCCAACCAGCTTCGCAATCATGTTTCCAATTTGTCTGCAAAGTTGCGTGTCGGGCATGAGTAGACGACTTTCCGCCGACGCCTCATAGAGGGTCTTGTAGTCATTCCCTATGATCGCGAAGACACCGATCCCTAGGAGTTTCTCCAGGTCCGTGATGCTCAACTCCGGTCGCCGCACGACCCGGTTCAAGACCAGCTTGATCCTGCTTGGGCTGAACCGCCGTTCCTTCAGGTACTGCAATAGCTGTTTGACCTGCAACAATGCAGGCACCTCCATGGTGGTCACAACCAGCAGATCGTCGAGTTCGTCCAAGGCGCCAGAGAGCATCGCCGAACGGCCCCGTCCCAAATCTGCAATCGTCCATTGATATTGGGATCGCACGAAGCGCAATACGTGGCGGAGTTGGGAGGCCGGCGGCGCTTCTTGCACTTCCGATTCAATCGGAGCGCCGAGCACCTCGAGTCCGGTGTGGCCGTTTGTGACCAGTGCTCGCCAGAAGCTCTTATCCAGGCGATGAACATTACTGCACGCGTCCAGAATTGAGTATCTGGAACTTGTCTTGATGAAAGAGCGGACTAAACCCGCGGATAAATCGAGGTCAATTACAAGCGTTTCTTTCCCTGTTCGCCGCTGGATCTCCGTGGCTGCGTGACATGCGAGAGTCGTCGCTCCCAATCCGCCCTTCGCGGAAACAACGCCGATGTTCCTCCCACCCTGCCGAACAGTCTCGCCTTTTTTCTCTCTTTCCGCTGCGAGTTTCTCCAGTGCCTGCGGCAAACTCGGGTTACACGGGGGGTAGATGTACTCCCTCGCACCCGCCCGAATTGCCCCGAGAATCTCCTGTGGCGTAGAAACTGTGCTAACAGCGATCACATCGGGATGGCTAGGGCACGCCCTGATCTGCCGGATTAACTCCGGCAGCGTATCCATGCAGTTCCGAACGTCCAACAGCACTACATCTGGTGTAAGCTGCTCAATCTTCTCTAGAAACGTAGCCGGATCGTCTACGCCGGCTTGTTCGAAGATCACTCGCACGGGCAGTGATTGAAGGCAGGAAGTGACCTCTTCCCACAACTCGCTGGTCGAGATGGCAATAGCGAGGCTTATCGAGTACATGGCCACCCTCCGAAGACTATTATCACGCTCCGCCCTTCCCTTGCTTCTGCGCTGCCTGTGTAGCCGGCGGCTCAACTGGTAAGACTGGTGCCGCAGGTGCGGGAACCAGTTGATAACTTGGAGCAGGGGCTGCCTCCTTGCCCTGCCCATTTTGGATGCCAGGGAGCAGTTGCTCCACGGGCACGCTTTCGAGTCGAAGGACTCCTGGTGACCTGTGGGTTGAATTCTCCGTGCGCGCCGCCCCAGGTACGGTCACACCGCCTTGCTTCAGGAATTCCAAGGGCATCGAGATCTCAGGCACCGGGTCACCTTCGGGGATCGGCCGAAGTATTTCCGGAGTGACGACGACCAGCAGTTCGTTCTTGCTACGGTTCTGACTCCTCGATTGGAACAGCTTCCCGAACAAAGGAATGCTGCTGAGCCCCGGAATCTTGTTCAGATTCTCCAACATGCGGTTATCAAGCAGTCCTGCAATGGCGAAGCTCTGTCCGTCCCTCAGCTCCACCTCGGTGGAAATTTTGCGCGTGGCGAGCGCAGGAATGCTAAATCCCTGGTAGACCAGGCCATTAACATAGTCGAGCGAACTCACCTCAGGGGCAACCACCAGCTTGAAGGTGCCACGCGGAGTCACTGTCGGAGTGAACTCCAGCCGGATGCCAAACTCCCGGAACATGATTGAAATCGTTGGGGCGGATCCGGTCGAGCTTTGCACTACGGGATAGGGAAACTCCCCGCCAGAGAGGAAACTAGCCTTCTTGCCGTCCGACGTCAGCAAGTTCGGCTCTGCAAGAATCTCCAATACCTGCTGGTTCTGTAGTGCTTTGATCGTGGCGCCGAGGTTGAGATCGGGCCGGAACAGGAATACGTTCAGGGCGTCGGACAGGCTGAAGTTGGTGGTGGTTGTACCTCCATTGGTGGATGTCGTGACGCTGGGCGCACTGTACTGCCCGGTGCTAACGCGTCCAACTGTATTGGTCGCGCCCGTGCTTAATAGGTTTATGCCGAAATCGGTGCCCAGCGTCCTGCTTACGTCCGCGAACTTTACTTTCAGGAGAATCTGCGTGGCGCCCTGCGGCGTGGCTACGCGCAGCAGGTTCACCGGCGTGCCAAACATCTCGGCGATAGCCGTTGCTCGCTGGGCGCTAACTACGTCTCTGACCGTGCCCCTCAGGAAGACCGCCTTGTTCTCGTAGCTGACTGAGATGTCCTGGTCGCCGAGTTCTTTGCGGATTTCGCTATTCAGGCCGGCCACCAGAGCCGCCAGTTTTTCGTCCTTTACCGGCTTCGTCGGCGGTGGCTGCACGCTTACGTCGAACATCAATCGGCCGCCCCCGACCTGCCAAAGGATCAAGCTGGTCTCACCCGCGCTCATTCCGTTCAGCACCAGTTCGCGAGGGTTAACTGCCACGATATCCAAAATGTCCTCGCTCACGGTCGAAACACGCTGGATATCCACCGGGCTCTCAAGCACAATCGACTTTCCGACAGTGACCATGAGTTGTCTCACCTGTCCCGACCCAATCTGAGGCATTGCCGACCGGGCCGAATCTGCCGAAGGGCCACCAGCAAGTTCATTGCCACGCGGTTGCGCGAGTATCGCAGACGTAAGGGTGACAAGAAGAAAAACAGCTGCAGGAATGGCAGGGCGGAGGCGCAAGATCATTTCGACAACTCCCTTGTGGATGACAACCCACTCCGGGCGGAGCCCTTTCTAGAGCCGAAGATGATTTCGACATTGCGTGGCGCGGGCGGACGGGGCAAAATCTTATGGGCGAGTGGCTTGGGTTCGGGCACGGTGGGCGCTCCACCTTGGAGGAGATACGCCAGCGCCGTGCCGGGAGGCTTGGTCGTCTCGGTGTCGAGAGGGTTGCGGAGGACTAACTGGATCTTCGTGTCACTACCCGCCAAGCTGAGTTTCTCCGCATCTTCCGGAGTGACCAACAGATTCACGACTTGAACCGTAACTGGCTTTCCCTCTGCGTCCTTCTGGATATTCTGGCCCGCTGAGAGAACTTCGACATTCTGCAGCACTGTCCGGGTTTGCGTTCCCAGGTTCGCGTTCGCGTTCGGCGGAGTGCCGGACGCAAGCAAGTCGACTCGCATCCCGGGGCCCACGAATCCGGCTACCCCTACTATATCGTTGACGCGCACAGCCACCGCCCGCTTGCCCATTGGAATAGTTGCCGCCAATCCGCCTCCCGCCCCCGTTGCGGCCAGTCGCATTGAGTGCAGCGGTTCTCCGGAGTAAATGTTCTCAATCACGCCGCGTCCGATGGCGTCCTGGGGCTTCACTACAGCGTAGGAAGGAGGGTTGCCCGGCCAATCCACAACGGTCAGATCCTCACTCCTCAGGAGTGTCCCGATCGGCAGATCGCGCGCGGCGACCAGGACCTTGGCCGCCTTCTCCGAAGCTGCGGAGCGCACGCCTTTCATGAGTTGCAGGTAGACCCCGTAACTGGCCGCCAACGCAACTACTAACGCGAACGCTACCACCGCAAGGAAACGCTTATTCATAAATCACACGCCATCCATTCACTGAACCAGCCGATCAGCCCGATCGCGCTTCATGCGCCGAAGCGCATGGCGCCCAGTAGTTTGCCGTCCCGGGAGCCTCAGAATTGCGATCTCAGCCATTGCAGCAGAACAGAAAGAACAAACCAGCGAGGCTCAAACTCCGAAGCTATACCCGTGCTTAGACCCGGCTATTCCGACAAGCTGGCGCCTGCAAGCGGACACAAATCGTCCACCTTCGATCCCAATCCAATCTGCGGTCGCGATGGGATTTCCTTCGTTTTTTTCGAGTGCTTCGTACATCCCGACAATACGATCGCAAGATGCCTGGATAGAGCTGACGGGGGCGTTGGCCACCTGTAGGCTCGTCTCACCCGCAACTACCATTCATTTCGCCCCGGGAAAGTTCACACCGATCTCTTCAGTTGTTGCCACTGTTGAGGAGGTGCCCAGGCCGCGTCGTGCTCTCAACCGACTTTGTTATAGGGAGCAACTAGATCTGCTTCCTGAAGACTACCCCCCGCTATTCGCCCACAGGGCAAGCCTAGCCCGAATCCTCGCGTCAGGCTTGCCCCCGGGGCATCCATCTTCTATCCTTACGATCCCTACGTCAACTGAGCAGAGGCTCTGTTGAATACCTTCGCGGTGTTGCCAGCGACAGTCGTGAGCACTGCAACGGCCGCCACAGCGACGAACGCGAGGAGTAGCGCATACTCGACCAGATCCTGGCCTTCTTCGTCATTGATGAAGTTCTTGAGGTACGTCATGATTCTAGTTCCCTTTCCCATTGAGTTAGGTGAGTGTTTCACCGTGAATTGACTTCAGTCATGGCCGTAGGACCACGATCGCTCGCCCCTCGCGCAGAGGAACAAAAGCAGGATAAACAAACGACGTCGAACCTGAGAACACGCGCACGATGCCTTGGGTTGATACTCCAGTCCAGCAGTTCCACCGAGGCGCTCCGTTCGGGATGCTCGAGAGCATGCGATCCGAATATCCGATCGCTGCTTGCGCCCTCCGTACGGTCAACCGAGCCAAGAGTGCCTGCGATGCTGGCGGCACCCAGCACTCTAAAGCCCCTCATCAGGAACGTCCCCCACTCCAGACCACTTCCGAGCGAGGCACCGACCCCAGTTGCACTCTTGAGACCCTCCGGGCAGTGCGAAAATGCATTCGATCAACAATCATACCCAACCTGATCCGATCATCCAGAAGTCGCGATACGAACCCCACATGTCCCTCGCAAACCAAGTACCTGGGAGAGAACGAGGATCTCCGGGGTAAGTCAATCTCAAGAGCCACTTCATCATCCTTGCGGATGTTGCCAGCAACCGCGCTTGCATCCCCGAGGTGCACCACCGCGAGTTGCCTGCTAATGCTTTCAGTCCAGACTGACAGGATGTCCGGAACTTCACGTCCGCACTTAAGCCGGGATTTCAGTTTCACTTCGAGGAACAACCGACTGTCTCGCTTCCAACCGCTTGAAGTCTAAGTCTCAAGCATGTTTTATGCGTGGTCAATACCCCCTTTGGTTAATATACGGGAGGGCTAGTCCACTGCCGCCTGAGTACCGTAGTACTTTCACTTAAAATTCCACAAGCTGGAGGGTGGGTTCGACGAATCGCCACGTCTCGCTTATCGGATGTTTGATGCGAATACTATCAAATTCTTCACGCTCCTTGAAGAAATTTGCGGAAGCAGGAGCCTCGCGTCAACTTTCGATGGTCCTAGTACTACCATCATAATAGTACCATTTCTGTCAATAGCTGAGGCCATGGCCATCGGTCGGTGATCCTATAAGTCATTATTGTTCAATAGGATATGCTACCATTTGAATGAAAGCCCCCGCGCAGTGGCGGCGGGCGGGTGGGGCGGAAGCGGTGCAATTCCAGGGTGGAGGTTTGGTGTCGCTGACGGCGACGGAGTTTCCCGTTTTTGAGGCCGGTGTGCCGCTACTTTTGGGGAAGCGCCCGATAAGAACCGCGGTGAAATGCGCAGGCGGGCATGAGGGCAGCGGGGTTAGGGCTGGTCTGGAAGCCCCTATCCGGGCGTGTCTGGCTGTAATCAAACCAAGGCTGGGCGCTTAGGCGGTTGAAAGCTGGATAGGGTAGGCCCGACGATAGTTCTTTCTGGTCCTGGAACGAATCTTTCCATTAGTTTCATGGTTAAAGAGTGTCATAGTGGTACTTGCTAGTACTGGTCTTGTTGACGCTTGGAAAACAGGAGTGCTAGTTTACGAGTCGTCATAGGTTGGAACGAGTTTGGTCGCGATGAACGCTGATTTTCAACCGCGAACTCGAAGGCATCGACCGTCCGGCGCGGTCCTGGTCGAAGCCGCGTTGGTATTCCTTGTCTTTTTGGGATTCATCTTCCTGATACTTGATTTGTCTATGGCGATTTTTTCGAAAGTGACCTTGCAGCACGCCGTGCGCGCCGGGGTTCGCTATGCTGTCACCTCCCAAACGTCCGGTGCGCTAGGCCAACTGGCCTCCATCAAGCAGGTGGTCAAGAATCAGTCCATGGGCATTTTATCCACCAGCGATGTGAGCACCTACGTTACGATCACCTTCTACACCGTCAGCACGGCCACACCAACGGTCGTTACGGGTACGGGTTCCAACGCGGCGGGGAACTTGGTTGTTGTGTCGGTTAGGGGTTGGCCGTTCAGGCCCTGGACTCCCATAGGCCATAGCAGTGCGAGCATCCCCATCACAGTAAGTTCGGGCGATTTGATCGAATCGAGCGGGGCGGGTTTCACCCCTCCAGCCTTATGAGAGTAGGCCTGCAATGAAAGCAATCCCGAGGCCAAACCGGGGGATGCCAGACCGTGTCAAACGGCGAGGCAGCATACTCGTTGAGGCTGCTCTGGTCATCTCTTTGATTTTCGTGCCGATGGCTCTGGCTGTCATCGTTGTCGGACTGAATATGGTCCGCGCGATCGCTACAAACCAGCTTAATAGAGATGCCGGCCATATTTTTGCGCGCGGCGTGGACCTCACGGGCAGCGCTAACGGCCTGGTGAACCGGGGCATCCTGTTCCAAATGGCACCGGCGTTAAGGACCACAACCACCAGTGGGACTGCCGTGCTTATCCTGTCATGGGTTGAGTACCTTAATTCATCAACATCGTGCCCGTCCCCTTGCTCCAACCTGGGCCACGTCGTGTTTCTCCAACAAATTGTGTTGGGAAACTCCGCTCTGAGAGCCAGTTCATTCGGCACTGTCCCATCTGGTTCCAAGGACGCTACCACGAACAAGGTCACGAGTCCCTTCTCCGACACAAGCGTGCGCGCGGACGGCATTCTGACTTACCTAACGATGTCGGACGGTGATACTTCCTACGTGTCGGAGGCTTACTTCTCATCCTCGGATTTGGCCATCGCAGGAATTCGCAGTCCCCCTGGCACGTACGCCCGTGCTTTCTTTTAGCCCGGCGAGATCGCGGGCTGGTTATGGAAGTTCAAGGATCGTGTTAAATGCAGAGCAAGCTCAAGCGAGCAAATTCAACAACGAGCAGGCCTAAGCGACGAGGAGTGATTCTGGTTTTTACAGCGTTGGCGCTGCTCGCGCTCATCGGTCTGGTGGGACTGGCCGTCGATATGGGCGTCGCCTATTTCCTCCAGGCACGCTTATCCCAGGCTGCGGACGCCGCCGCGCTGGCTGGTGCGCGCTCACTGTCTCGCGGCGCTGACCTCAGCACGCAGGCCTCAAATGCGCAAGCGGTGGCAACCCGGTACTTCAATGCCAATTTTCCAAGTGGGTTTTGGGGATGCACAACGTCACTTCAGACGCCGCTGGTCACAGCCTACAACCCGTCCGATTCGACCCACACGGACAACAAGGTCCGTTACGTCACGATTCGCGCTTCTGCCACGGCTCCGCTCTATTTCATGCGTGCGCTAGGGTTGAACACCACCACGATTGGCACATCCGCCCAGGCGGCTCGTCGCGATGCGAACATAATGATCATTCTGGATCGCTCCGGCTCAATGTCTGCCGCAGTTAGCCAGTTGGTCACGAGCGCAAACTGGTTCGTCAACCAGTTCGCGCCCGGCCGCGACAAAGTTGGGCTGGTGACTTTCGGCGGATCCTATAGCCTGGTCAAGCCGACTCTAACCTCGATACCCAGCGTGACTGCAGCGATCAACACGCTCACCTCGAGCACGGTTGCTGGAACCACCAATCACTCGCAACCCCTGTGGGTGGCGTATCAGGCCTTAGCGGACCCCCTGATCACCAATGAGCCTGGCGCATTGAATGCGATCGTCTTCTTCACTGATGGACAGCCGAACACGATCCTCGCTGATTTCTACGCCTATCGAAAAAACCCCAGTACTTGCGACAAAAATGGCACAACAATGATCGGTTACGCATTGGGGTCACCAGTAACGGCTTTTTTTGGTACCAGCCTCGCCCCGCCCTACCAACCTACCTCGACGAGCGCAGGTACCACGCCGTCTGCCTACGTATCAACAGCATACGACTCGACTGATTCGTGCCCGGCCTCAGGCACATACAGTTACTGCACTGCCAGCTCACTGATTTCGCAGTACAGCACGAATTACAGCGGCTGCAGTTTCGTCGCCAACAGCGCGAACTTCACTTCGGATATTACGCAGATCCCCCCGACGGATTACTACGGCAACCAGACCAACCCGGCGAGTCCGTACAAAACCGTCACGCTGACCAGCGTAACCGGGGCAAATATCACGAATGCGGCGTTCAACGCCGCCGACCAAGCGGCGCAGAGAATGCGAGCTGGCGCGCTTGGCTCGCCCACCCCGATCGTACCGGTGGTTGATACCATTGCCCTCAATACTGGCCAGACTCCCGACGATGTCTACATGAAGCGACTGGCGAACGCAAACGACACGGCCAATACAATCTACGACTCGACGAAGCCGACCGGAATGTATGTTTACGCCTCGACCACAGCCGACTTGCAGAGCGCCTTCATTCAGATAGCGTCGCAGATCTTGCATCTGTCCATGTGACAAGGCCGAAAAACCGCGCAATTATCGGTGCGCGACTGACGTCCGGGCTGGCTCGATGCTTCCTCATCGTGGCCTGACGCCCCATGGCGGACCCGAGTGTCCGATCCGGACGATGATTTCGGCCGCATAGTCACAGGCATCCCGACTGGTCCTGCCAGCATCCCTTGGACAGGCCGCCAGACAAAGCCGATCCGCTCCTAACAGGCATGCCTCCGGAAAAGATTACCGTCACAACTCCAAAATTGTCGGAAAAAACTACACGCGCGCCCCCGCTTAACTACATCAACACCGATTCCCAAGTTAGATAAAAAGGCTCTTATGTCTTCATTTTGGCCTTTGTGCGGCCTGAAACTAGATCGAGTGGCACACTCTTAGTTGAGGTGTAAGAGGTCTGTGCAAGATGCGAAGCGAACATGACTCGCGTGTGGCCAATGATTCGCGATTCCGTTCGGAATCAACTACCTGCATAGCGGTCTGGAGCAGCAAACAGGAGCGCCTGATTCCCCGGTTACTCTCATGCGTGCTCAAGCGAATCACATCCGTTTCGTCGGCTCGAAACGCTGGCGGCGGAATAGGAGGAGCGCAAGTTCGATTGCGACGCGGCGTTCGCCCAACTTCGGCTAGCGTCCCACACATAGCGCTTTCAGGAGCTTAGCGCCTTTGGCGCTTCCGACGTGCAGGCGCACAAGATTCAGTCGGCGCGCTTGCATGCTAAGGGCATTGTTGGCAGTCGATTGGCCCGCAACATGCGAGTTCTCCATCTTTAGAAGAAAATCGACCGAACACGCGTCAGAGGACAGGGCTTGCACCTGCCGAAGGATCGTTGCACTTGCTGGCATGTGGCCTACCTCGAGATTGGCCATACGATTGCATTGTCTCTCCACGTCTAGCCTCTGGCAGAACTTCTCGAATGAGGGAGGCCAAGTTGGTGAGGAGTTTGTGAACACCTCGAGCTGAAGAGAATCGACTGGCGGTGGTGGTGTTCAAGTCGCGCAGTTGAATACTGTACTGATGTTGGCATTAAAGATTGAAAGTGCACCGTGCACACAGTCTTCAGCATTAGTTGTGTTTGTTCTGGATGGATGCCAGATATTAGTGAAACCAAACGGCCTCCTCATTCAACTAATAGTTATAGGGCGGGAGGCCAGCGTCGTATGACGGGGCTTTTCGACTTGGGACTGGGAAACTTTGTTGAGATTTGCATCAGTTTATGGACGTTCCCGCTCTGCTCGAACGCTCAATCTAGCGAAACTCGTTCGCTTGCTTATCCTTGTTCGAATCAGTACCTTCGTAGCCCACGCTCAGTTTTCTCCTGGACCGATGTCCAGCGCCCACCACGAGCTCGAAGGACCCACCCATTGCACCAGTTGCCATGTTGGTGGTGCCGGCAGTCGCAAGTTCCGGTGCACGGTCTGCCATCTTGAAATTGGTCAGCGTCTTGCGGAGAAAAGAGGGTTGCATCCGACTCTAATGGCTGGAAGCCGCGGCGACAATGCCTGCATCAAGTGTCACTCAGAGCACAACGGAAGGGAATTTGTTCCGATTCTCTGGGAGGTGAATGTCAACGAATTCGATCATCGAAAGGCGGGCTACCCACTGGAAGGCGGACACGCCAGACTGGAGTGCAAGCGTTGCCACTCCCCCGAGCACATGACGCCGGACTCCCGGAAGGGCATTCGCGTGCGGGATCTCCGCCGAACGTTCCTCGGCTTGAAGCGCGAGTGCGCCACATGCCATCAGGATGAGCATCGCGGCCAAGTGGGAGTGGAATGCGGGAAGTGCCACACCTTCACAAAGTGGAAGGATGTTTCGCGTTTCGACCACTCCACTGCGAAGTTCCCCTTGACTGGCTCGCACAGCAAGACTCCCTGCGCGAAATGCCACAAAGAAGAACCCTCCGCGGATCGAGCTAAACCCCGTGTCCGCTATACGGGCATTCCCTTCGTCCGTTGCCAGGATTGCCACCAGGATCCGCACAAAGGTACCCTGAGCGCAAACTGCGGCTCCTGCCACAATGATCTAAGCTGGAAATCACTCCGTAACGTTGCCCAGTCATTCGACCATTCCAAGACGAAATACCCGTTGGTTGGAAAACACCTCGAAGTTGGTTGCGCGAAGTGCCACCACGGGGCCAACTTTAAGGTGCCCGTTCCGCACGAGTTGTGCAAAACGTGCCACCAGGACGTACACTCAGGGCAGTTCGCCGCACTTGCCGACAAGGGCGAGTGCGCAAGTTGCCATAAGGTGGAAGGCTGGAAGCCATCCACTTTCACGGTAGCGGCTCACTCCCGGAGCGCCTATCCCCTGGCTGGGAAGCATGCTGCGGTGGCGTGCGACAAGTGTCACCGTCCTGCGGGCAAAGCGACGCAATACAAAGTCAAGTTCCAAGCTTGCCTCGATTGTCACACCGATGTTCACAAAGGCCAGTTTGCCGCTGCTCCGCACAAGAACCGTTGCGAGGATTGTCACTCCGCAGAACGCTTCGTGCCAGCCAACTTCACCCTTGCTCAACACCGCAAGACCAGATTTCCACTGGAGGGTGGCCACACGGCGATCAGCTGCGGAGATTGCCACAAGATTCTCCCGGATGGCCGGAATGTGGCGGCCTACCAGTTCCCGGACATCGCGTGCGAGACGTGTCACTTCGATCCGCACAACGGCCAGTTTGCCGAGCGCATGCGCACTGCCTCAACTAAGAATGGCGCAAACGGGAAAGCAGGCTGCGAAGCCTGCCACATCGTACGCTCTTGGCATGATGTGCCGGCGTTCGATCACTCCACGACGCGTTTCGACCTGACGGGAGCCCATAGGGGCGTTCCGTGCGACCAGTGCCATAAAGCCACGGTCGCCTCCATCGGTCTCAAACGTGTTGTTTACCGGGAGACTCCGCGGGAGTGCTCCGAATGCCACGAAGACGTTCATTTCAGTCAGTTCCGCGCCCTCACGGGCGAATCTAAGAATTGCGCCGCCTGCCATGAGACTGGCCTCTGGCGTCCGGCCCGTTTCGATCACGATAAAGCCAGGTTCAAACTCGGAGGCGCGCATAAGGATGTACCTTGCGCCGGCTGCCACAAACTGCGCAAGGAAATCGGAGGACGGTTGGTTCTGTTCTACGCACCGACACCCAAGGAGTGTTCCGACTGCCATGGATCGACTATCCCCAACTAAAGTCGTTCAACTCCTGCTTTTGCTCGCGCTTGCGAGTCCCGCTGTGTCCGCCGGCGAGCGGAAGGGCGATATGCAGCGGGGCCCGACCCGCAACCCGCACGGGCCGGCGTTGAAGACGCCTTGCGGCAGCTGTCACACTTCGACCAGTTGGTCGCCAATTCGTCCTATTCCTGAGTTTGATCACAACCGCGAAACCAGCTTTCCGCTGCGCGGCATGCACGAAAAAGTCGCATGCGGCCTGTGCCACACGAAACTCGTGTTCAGCGACGTTGGTACGAAGTGCGCCGAGTGCCATGCCGACATCCATCGCCGTCAGTTTGGTGCGAAATGCGAGGATTGCCACAATGTTCGAGGCTGGCAGGATGGCATAAAGTCCACGCAGGAACACTCCGCGCGTTTCCCGTTGATTGGCGCGCACGCAACCGTCGCCTGCGACACCTGCCACGTCAACGCCGCAGTCGGCCGCTTCGTGGGCCTGTCTACTCAATGCGCGTCTTGTCACGTTAACGACTTCAATACAGCCAAATCGGTGGACCATCGGGGCGCCGGCTTCTCGCTGACGTGCGAGTCCTGCCACAACATGAACACTTGGCTTGGCGTGAAGTTCGACCACGCTGCGACAGGCTTTGTCCTTGCTGGTGCGCATGCGCAACTCGATTGCGCGGCATGTCACGTCGGGGGGCGTTTCAAGGGAACTCCAGCAGACTGTTTCAACTGCCACGTAAAGGACTTCAATGCGACCGATAACCCGCCACACGCCTCTGCAGGCTTCCCGAAGGACTGCTCCGTCTGCCACGGCACCGTCGATTGGAACAACGCCAAGTTCGACCACAACACCAGCCAGTTTCCGCTAACCGGGGCTCACGTAAGCGTCACCTGCAACGCATGCCACATCGGAGGCCGCTTCGTGGGCACCCCATTGGCCTGCTACGGCTGCCATGTCAATGACTTCAATGGGACAACAAATCCGAACCACCGCGCCTCCGGATTGGCGACGGATTGTACCCAGTGCCACACTACTGTCAACTGGCAGAACGCAAAATTCGACCACAGTCTTGTGAAATTCCCACTGACCGGGGCGCACGTGAGTCTTGCCTGCAATTCGTGCCACGTTGGAGGCCAGTTCAGCAATGCGCCCACTGCCTGTATCGGGTGCCATTTGGCGGACGTCAACAAGACCACGGACCCCAATCACAATGCAGCGGGTTTCCCGCAGGACTGCTCGCTATGCCATTCGACCGTCAATTGGCTTGGTGCGACGTTCAATCACAACACGGCTACGAAATTCGCTCTCACCGGTGCACACGCTCAGGCGGCGTGCGCTCAGTGCCACATCAACAATGTCTTTGCTGGGACGCCGGCTCAATGCTCCGGTTGCCACTTGCCGGACTTCAACAAGGCGGCCAATCCCAACCACGTCGCATCCGGCTTCCCGCAAACTTGCGACACCTGCCACACGACCGCAGCATGGCAGCCAGCGAACTTCGATCATGCCAAGACCGCCTTCCCGTTGACTGGCGCTCACGTCACCACGCAGTGCCTTTTGTGCCATGTGAAGAACAACTTCAAGACCATTACTACCCAGTGCTCCGGTTGTCACATGAAGGAATTCCAGACCACTAGCAATCCAAATCATGTGGCGGCCAGCCTCCCTCAGGATTGCTCACTGTGCCACACGACGGTCAACTGGAATGGGGCAACTTTCAATCACAACACTGCCACGAAGTTCCCTCTGACCGGGGCCCACATTCCGCTGCAGTGCGCGCAGTGCCACATCAACAACAAATTCGCTGGAACGCCCATGGATTGTTCGGGCTGCCACATGCCGGACTTCACCAAGGCTGCAAACCCAAACCACGTCAAGTCGGGGTTCCCTCAAACTTGTGACGTATGCCACACCACTGCCGCATGGCAGCCGGCGAACTTCGACCACAACAAGACGGCATTCCCGTTGACTGGCGCCCACGTGACCACTTTGTGTCTGATCTGCCATGTGAACAACAACTTCACTACGGTGTCGACCCAGTGCGTGGGCTGCCACTTGACGGACTTCAACAAGACCACCAGCCCCAACCACGTCCAGGCAGGTTTCCCTCAAGATTGCCAGGTGTGCCATGTCACCACAGCCTGGACGCCGGCTGCGTTCGATCATCAAAAGACCACATTCCCCTTGACTGGTGCGCATGTCAAGACTCAATGCCTGCTGTGCCACATCAACAACAACTTCACAACTCTTCCCCTGCAGTGCTCAGGCTGCCACATGCCTGACTTCAATAAGACGACGAATCCAAACCACGTCAAGTCGGGCTTTCCTCAGACCTGCGACACATGCCACACCACGAACGCATGGCAGCCTGCTTCGTTCGATCATTCAAAGACGGGATTCCCCTTGACGGGAACGCACGTAAGCACACCCTGCCTGCAGTGCCACATCAATAACAACTACACGCTGAATTCGCCGGCCTGTGCGACGTGTCACATGGCGAGCTACAACTCGACCACGAATCCGAACCACAAGTCCGCCGGGTTCCCGACCGATTGCTCGATGTGCCACTCGACGGTGAATTGGACTAGCGCGACCTTCGATCACTCGAAGACTGGATTCCCGCTGACGGGCGCTCATGCTCCGCTGCAGTGCGCGCAATGCCACGTCAACAACAACTATAATTTGACTACGGCCGCCTGCTCGACCTGCCACCTGCCCGAGTACAACTCAACAACCAACCCGAACCACAAAACGGCTGGGTTCCCCACCGACTGTACGCTGTGCCATTCGACCACCAATTGGACCAGTGCCACGTTCGATCACGCGAAAACCGGATTCCCCTTGACGGGAACGCATACCACCACCGCGTGCGCCGCATGTCACGTCGGCAACAATTACAACCTGACTTCGGCCGCCTGTGCAAACTGCCACCAGACGGAATACAACGCAACAACAAATCCAAACCACAAGGCTGCGGGGTTCTCAACGGATTGCTCGCTGTGCCATACCACGGTGAACTGGGCTGGCGCTGTATTCGACCACAGTAAGACTGGCTTCACGCTGACTGGAACCCACGTGACCACCGCCTGTGCCCTGTGCCACGTGAACAACAATTACGCACTCAATTCACCCGCTTGCGCGACCTGCCATATGGCCTCGTACAACTCGACTACGAATCCGAATCACGTCGCCGCCGGCTTCCCGACCGACTGCTCGATCTGCCATTCGACGGTGAACTGGACCAGCGCTACCTTCAACCACGCCAACACTGGATTCCCGCTCACTGGGACGCATGTGACCACGGCATGTGCGGCCTGTCACGTCAACAACAACTACAACTTGACGTCGGCAGCGTGCGCGACTTGTCACTTGACGACCTACAACACTACGACGAATCCCAACCACGCAGCCGCCGGCTTCCCGACCGACTGCTCGCTTTGCCACTCGACGGTGGACTGGACCGGCGCCGTATTCAATCATGCGACCACCGGATTCACCCTAACGGGAACTCACGTGACGACACCTTGCCTTTCCTGCCACGTGAATAACAACTACAAACTGAACACAGCTGCTTGCGCGACGTGCCACATAGCCTCGTACAATTCGACCACAAATCCCAATCACGTCACTTCTGGTTTCCCCACCGACTGCTCCCTCTGCCACTCGACGGTGGACTGGACCGGTGCTGTTTTCAATCACGCTACGACTGGATTCACTCTTTCAGGTACGCACCTCACTACGCCGTGCTTGTCGTGCCACGTAAACAACAATTACACGCTGACCTCAGCTGCTTGCGCGAACTGCCATCTGGCAGCGTACCAGGCAACGACCAATCCGAACCACGTAGCGGCTGGCTTCCCGACCACATGCGATACGTGCCACAACTTCACGAATTGGGCGGGCGCTGTTTTCACGCATCCCACATCCCCCTTCGCGCTGACCGGAGCTCATTTGACCGTCGCCTGTACGGCATGCCACATCAATAACGTGTTTGTCGGCACGCCAACAGACTGCTACTCCTGCCACAAGGTGGACTATACCGGGACCACCAACCCGGCACATGCCGCGGCCGGATTCCCAACCACCTGTGCAACGTGCCACACCACCACGGCTTGGACCGGTGCGACATTCAACCACACTTGGTTCCCGATCACCAAGGGCAACCACAATGTTGCGTGCGCCAACTGTCATATAAATTCAGCGGACTATACAGTGTTCAGTTGTACTACTGGCGCCTGCCACCCCAAGGCGAGTACAGATCCTCACCATAACGGCAATAAGAACTACGTCTATAATCCGACGAGTTGTTATGGGTGCCACAAGAATGGAGGCGGCTGAGCATGAAGTTGACAATTACGCTCAGCGTAGTATTCCTGGGCGCGATGCTGGGTGCTGGAGTCTGTCTGGCGAAAACTCAGGCGCCGGCGCCTGAAGCTGCGGCGCGCGTGGACACGACTCCCGTGGCGCTGTCCGGCAGGACTGACGTCCGAACCGAGTTTTACATCAAGTATGTGGGGGACGGCGTTGTCTACTTAGACGGAGGACGCAGTGCTGGCCTCGCCGAAAAGATGAAACTGACTGTGCGACGCAATCTCGTTGGCGTCTTACCTTCGGGTGTCGCAGTGATGCCAGCGGGCGACCCGGAAGCCATGGCTGAGCTCGAAATCTACTCGGTAGCTGAGAATTCTGCGGTGTGCGAGGTGAAAAGCTCATCCGCATCTCTCGTGAAGGGGGACATCGCGGCCTTGAAGGCGGAAGATACTCAGCTCAGCCAGATTCTGCGGAACGCCGGAGCCGGCCGCCACTATGCGCAGACCATCACCTTTACCGAAGGCGACCCTATCGATGAAGAGGGACGCGAGTACGTTCATCACGAACCATCGCCTGAAGTAAACCGCGTGCGAGCTCGCATCGGATTGGATTTCAATTCGATTGTCGATCACGGCACGGGCGCAAGCGCCGAAGACGTCGGACTGGCGCTGCGAGTGGACATCTCCAGGATAGGCGGGACCTATTGGAGCCTGAGCGGCTACAACCGCTTTCGCATGAACTCTCATCCCGCTGGTTCCCAGACCACTCTGACCGACTTGCTAAACCGAACGTATACTCTTGGATTGCGGTACGACAGTCCAAAGTCCAAATGGACAGCCGGCATCGGGCGCATATATCTTCCTTGGGCGACCAGCCTGAGTACCATCGACGGCGGATATCTGGCGCGCAGACTGAACAAGATCGTAACTGCCGGCTTGTTCGCTGGTAGCACGCCCGACCCGGCATCATGGAACTACAATCCTCAACGCAGGATGTTGGGGTCGTTCATCAACTTCGAAAATGGCAGTTACGACGGGTTCCATTCTAACAGCACCACAGGAGTTGCGGTCTCTCGAATTGGCTGGAAGCCTGATCGTGAATTCGTGTTTTTCGAGAACTCGCTCTCCTACAAGCGGATAGTCAGTGTGTACCACGAGTTTGAAGTCGATCAGGTGCATGCTTCACCGATTACGGTGGCGTCCGCCAGCCCTGGTATTTCGAAGAGCTTCCTGACTCTCCGCCTAGCGCCTTCCAAGCTCGTCGAGTTTGATGTAAGCCAGAACTACTTCCGTGACTTCCCTACTTTTGACCCTCGGCTACTAGGAACAGGACTGCTGGACAAATACCTATTCCAGGGCCTGAGCGGCGGCGTGCGCTTCTTCCTGCCATACCGTTCGATGGTCTACGCCAACGTCGGCCAGAGCAACAGCACCGGCGATAAGAAGTCGACCCTGAACAAGATGTTCGGGTTGGGTTTCCGGGACGTATTCCATACCGGGATTGGGACTGATTTTCACTATACGCAGTTCGACAGTTCCTTTGCCAAGGGTTCCTATAAGTCTGTCTCATTGACGCGTCAGCTCGGCGAAACCCTCCGGCTGATGCTCCAAGCGGGGCAACAGGATTTCGGTTCAGCGTTCACAAGTCAATCACGCTCGCGTTTTATCAATTCCAGCCTCGATTGGAGCTTCACCGCGCACTATTTCCTGGGCGGAGGCTTCACGGTTTACCGTGGAGGCTCGCAGAATTACGATCAGCTTTACTTCACTGTGGGGTGGCGTTTCCGATGAAAACACTCATTCTTTGCCTGTTGGGACTCGTGTTCCCGGCAGTCGCCGCAACACCAGCGACGACGCACGATGTCCTGCTCCGGGCTGGGCGGTCGTCCGAGGCATTCTGGAAAGAGATTCAGGCCGTCAATTGTGTTGAGACCGTCGATCAATCAAGGCTGAGCCAGCAAGGCAAGGTTGTTTACAAGCAACAGAGCGTGTTCGACTACCTGGTCATGATTCAGTTCACGCCGGACGATCTTCTTCTGGATGAATCGCGCGCGGCAATACCTCAACCCGAAAAGAAGAAGAATGTCGAGCAGGCCAAAATGGCGCTCGCCGTGACAAATGGCTTCCCGGCATTCGAGTTGATCTTCCATCCCCTTTACCAAAACGCCTTCGAGTATTCCGCCCCCGAAATGGTCCAAGCGGATGGGAAGCCTATGCTACTGGTGCATTTCCGGCATGTGGCAGGCTCCCGCTCGCCGACTGTCCTTAAGTTGAAGTCGCGCGAGTATCCGGTCGCATGGGAGGGTTCCGCCTATTTGAATCCTGAGACCTATGAAGTATCCCGCATCACAGCGTCCGTCGAAGGATCAATGGCAGAGATTGGTCTAACTACTTTGACTGCTGATGTTCGGTATGCGCCCGTCCAATTCAAGGACGCGGCTCAGGCTCACGTGCTTCCAGCTAGCGCTACTATCGAGATTGAAACCGCGCATCAACACTGGCGCAATACGCATACGTTTGCACAATACCGTCACTTCTCCGTCGATGTGAAAACAGAAATGGGGACACCACAATGAGCGCCGCTTCCGCGATTCAATCGTCCGTGCAACCGCTGCCTAAGCGTGACACCTTGAAAATCCGCCATCGCCTCTGGATCTGGCTTGGAGCACTTGCAGGCACCGCCCTAGTCTTAGGCGTCGCCATCTACGGAATGCATTACTATATGCTGCCGTTGGCAGCTCGTGTCAGATCGCCCCAGCACTCTCTGCTGCGGCCCAGCGGATTCGTTGGACGTAGCCTGGGCATCGTGGGATTGGCTATGTTCGCGATAATGTTCCTGTATCCCCTGCGCAAGCGCCTGAGTTTCCTGTCAGGATGGGGAACAACCAAGAACTGGCTTGACTATCACATCGTGTTGGGCGTGATTGCGCCCATGTTGATTACATTCCACGCCTCTTTCAAGTTGATGAACGGAATAGCAGGCGCGGCCTACTGGATCATGATTGTGGTTGCACTCAGCGGCATCATCGGCCGCTACCTCTACAGCTCAATCCCCCGGCGGATTGATGAGGCGGAGATGACCATGGATGAGATGCGGCAATTGAGTGATGATCTCGCCACACAGATCGAGGGTCAGGGTGTATTCTCCGCCGAGGAACTGAGACCTCTATTCGAGATGCCACCAATAGAGCGAGTGCAGGCGATGCCCCTGTGGCGTGCGCTCGTTGTGATCCTTAGCCTTGATGTCCGGCGGACGGCCCAATTGGTCCGGTTGCGCTGGAGGCACGGCTCGAAGAGCCAGGATCATGAAGAATTCGTCCGGGTGTTGGCCGCCATCAAGAAACAGGCCAGCCTCGTGAAGAACATCGTGTTCCTCTCTAGGCTCAGCCAGATGTTCCAACTTTGGCACGTTATTCATAGACCGTTCAGCTATTCGTTTGCGGCACTTGCGCTGCTGCATATCATCGTGGTCACAGTCCTGGGCTTCTTCTGGGCATAAGTTCCTCGCGGCAGCAACACAGAACCGCGCCCGCTTGGCGGTTTCGTTTTGCAGGTGGTTGAATCGTAATTGGTCCTTCGACCAACCGCTAATGCTTGCGGCTTGCGGTTTCTGCCACTTGCTGACAAGCTGGAGTCGCTAGTCCTGGGAGATGACGGAAGTGAATGAGAATCTAGCCACTTTGTTGCTTTGTGCGGCCGTGCTTGGCGTTCCGCTATTGCTCTATGTGCGGAACCTGAAGCGGCGCGACGCGGAGGCCCGTGCCGCAATCGAAAGAGGAAAGATCCACTCCGGCGGGCCCACTGCCCAGCATCCGCACATCGACGCCGCATACTGCATTGGCTGTCGTACATGTACAACCGTCTGTCCGGAGGGTGATGTGCTCGCCATGATTGGCGGTAAGGCAGTTATCGTTAATGGGTACAAATGCATCGGCCACGGAATCTGTGCAGAGGTCTGCCCCGTGGGTGCTATCACGATGGTGATGGCGAAGCCAAGCGTCGGCGCGGAGATGCCCGCCCTCACCACTGAATACGAGACAAGTCAGGAGAACATGTTCATCGTCGGGGAACTGGGCGGCCTGGCGCTCATCAAGAACGCGGTCAATCAGGGGCGCGATTGCATTGACACGATCACTCAGCGTCTGTCCGCATCAGGGGCGGCGCGCCGTCCTGAAGTCTACGATGTTGTTATTGTCGGCGCCGGACCAGCCGGCATCAGCGCCTCTTTGCGGGCGACCGAGAATAAGCTGAGCTATTTGACGATCGAGCGGGACGAACTGGGGGGCACCGTGGCGAAATATCCGCGGCAGAAGTTGGTTATGACCAGCCCAGTCGAGTTTCCCATGTATGGGAAGTTCACGAAGCGCGAGTTGTCCAAAGAGAGCTTACTGGAGTTTTGGCAGACCGTACTACACCGGGCCGACTTCAAGGTTCGCACTGGCGAAGGCGTTGATGAGATCAGGAAGGGCGACGATGGTATCTTCAACGTCGTCACCAAGCAGGGGCAGTACCGTGCCCAGGCCGTGGTCCTCGCGATCGGTCGAACCGGCACTCCAAGGAAACTGGGCGTCCCCGGCGAGGAACTCGGGAAGGTGATGTACCGTCTGATAGAAGCAGACCACTACATCAATAAGCAGATCCTGGTCGTGGGTGGAGGCGACAGTGCCATCGAGGCCGCCATGGGGCTCGGAAACCAGACGGGAAACAAGGTTTCGCTATCCTATCGCAAGTCCGAGTTTAGCCGTATCAAAGAACGCAACAGGATTCGAATAGAGGAGTCGATTCGCCAAGGCAAAGTAACCGTCATTTATAACTCGATGCCCATTGAGATTCGACCGGACGCGGTAGTGCTTGAGGTTGCTGGAGAGACTCGTGAGCTCCAGAACGACTTTGTCTGGGTCTTCGCTGGTGGAACTCCGCCCAATGACTTCCTGAAGAAAGTGGGCGTCCAACTCGGAGAGAAAGACTTCACCTTGGAGGGCGCGAAAGAGAAACAGGATGCCGACCGTGCTCGCGCAACGCTCTCTCAGGCATCCTGATTCGGCGACTGGCGGGAGCAGCCTAATTGTCGGATCTTCGCTTGACACTCGACAGAATTCCGGCTCGCCGTTTGGCACGCTTCCGGGCGTGGTGGCCGCGCCACGCCGACAAAACGAGCAGCAGCACCACTAGAATTGGGGCGATCACCAACCGCCAATGCCATCCCTCCACGGCGACCTCCTGTGCTGTCCTCCACGAGAACGTCGATGGAATTCTACCACTTGAATTGACTGTCCCCGCCCTCGCCGATGCTCCTAACGGCACTCATGCGGTTTTGAAGCACTTGCTCTGCTGCCGGTGTGAGACATCGGCTCGGTGGCACACTGCGGCAGGATGTAGCCCATTCAGAGTGCCGCAGCCCCGATGAGTGCATTCTCCCCGGCGCTTAAATGGCTCTCTGCTATCGTGTTCAAGAAGCCCCATTTCCGGGCGCAAACAAGCGTGAGCTTCCGGCAAGCGTGCGTGATCTCAGTTAGCCTGCCCTGTTAAGTTCAGTCAGTCGCCGGGGGCGACTGATCATGAACCGTAAAGGCAAACCCATCCCCGAGCCAATCGCGCAGCTGCAACTCCAATTGGATCAGTTTCGCAGCACGCAGCCGCGAAGGACGAAGTTACCGGAGTCGCTCTGGCAGGCTGCTGTCGAATTGGCCCGGCAGCACGGTTTGTATCCGGTCTCGCACCTGTTAGCGAT
>Ga0209697_10002838_pt1 | contig 24250 bp, 21 predicted proteins | sample AliMusrvi5mmetaG_FD_184115 | JGI IMG/M metagenome (GOLD analysis project Ga0209697, IMG submission 184115) | Freshwater lake bacterial and archeal communities from Alinen Mustajarvi, Finland, to study Microbial Dark Matter (Phase II) - Alinen... | ecosystem: Environmental > Aquatic > Freshwater...
CCGTAGATCCCTGCCAGTTTTATCCAGTTCCAGACCTTAATATTTTGCTTCGTTTCCATCAGGAGTTCCCTTGATCCTGGAGTCGGTGGTATTTCTTAATCTGGTGGCGATCATCTGCGCGAGTTTGAGCAGCACCTTGGAACCCAGTTTTGGTTCGCGTTTTAGCAGATCAAGAAAGTCCGGCCGGTAGAAACCGAGCAGCTTGGTCCTGCCCTCGGAAGCCGCTGTTGCCGATCTTGGAGATTCATCCAGCAGCGCGATTTCCCCGAAAAAATCCCCGGCCGTCAGGGACATAAGGAAGATCTCTTTATTGTCGGCTTTTTTTGAAAGTTTAATGCTTCCGGATTTAATTATATACATGCCGGCGCCGGGTTCTTTTTCATGGAAAATAACTTCTTTATCCATATAATCCCGCTCGTGAGTTATTATCTCGATCTTTTTAAGTTCAAGCAGATTCAAACCCTCAAAGATCGGTACCTTTTCGAGGATCTTAACAATTTCTGTTTTCTCTCCGACCAGTATATTTTTTATGCGTTCAAATATTTTTGGCATTTAGTCCTCCGGAGCACCGTTTTCGCTGGCAATAAATATTTGTTTATACTGAATTATAGCTTTGTTCAGGGCCTCTTCCGCGCCGGCGTCAAGGTCTAAAGAAGTCTTTATTCCGGCGACCAGTTTGTGATAATTTTCATCGGCAAATTTATAGAACCCGGCCTCAAAATTCTTGATCTTTTCAACGGGCAGGTCATCCAAAAGGCCTCTGGTAACCGCAAAAAGTATCATAACCTGCCGTTCCATGGCCACGGGCGCGTACTGGTTCTGCTTAAGTATTTCCACAAGGCGCTGCCCGCGGAAAAGCTGGGACTGGGTGGCTTTGTCCAGCTCCGCACCGAATTGCGCGAAGTTAACCAGTTCCCAATACTGGCTCAAAGTATTCCGGAGCCCTCCGGCGACCTTCTTCATGGCTTTGGTCTGGGCCGAACCGCCGACACGGGAAACCGAAAGGCCCGCGTTAATGGCCGGCCGGATACCCGAGTAGAAAAGGTTCCCTTCAAGGTAGATCTGGCCGTCGGTTATAGAGATAACATTTGTAGGTATATAAGCGGAAATGTCGCCTGCCTGGGTTTCAATGATCGGGAGCGCTGTTAAAGTCCCTCCGCCTTTTTGTTCGTTCAATTTTGCCGCTCTTTCAAGCAGGCGGGAATGGAGATAAAAAATATCTCCGGGGTAGGCCTCTCTGCCGGGCGGCCTGCGGAGCAAAAGGGAGATTTCCCTGTACGCGACAGCATGTTTCGAAAGATCATCATATATTATCAGGGCGTGTTTTCCGGCATCTCTGAATTCCTCGCCGATAGAACAGCCGGCATAAGGGGCTATATATTGAAGCGAAGCAGGGTCCGAAGCGGTCGCGGAAATAACAATGGTATGTTCCATGGCCCCGTTCTTTTCAAGCACATCGACTACCTGGGCGACCGTTGATTTTTTCTGGCCGATGGCGACATAAATACAGATAACGTCGCTGTTTTTCTGGTTTATTATTGCGTCAATAGCAATTGCTGTCTTGCCGGTCTGCCGGTCTCCGATTATAAGCTCGCGCTGCCCGCGGCCTATAGGTATCATGGAGTCTATGGCCTTAATTCCGGTTTGCAGGGGATTTTTGACCGGGGCTCTTTCAATAACTGAGGGCGCGCGCATTTCAATGGGCCTTGATTTTTTTGAGGGGATCGGGCCTTTTCCGTCCAGAGGATTACCCAGCGCGTCTATGACTCTTCCGCAGAGTTCCCTGCCTGTCGGGACTTCCACTACCCGGCCCGTGCACTTTACTATATCTCCTTCTTTTATCATCTTATCATCGCCCAGAATAACAACTCCGACATTATCCCGTTCAAGATTTAACGCGATCCCGAATATTTCGCCGCTGAATTCAACAAGCTCAAAGTACCTGACTTCGTCGAGCCCGTAAACCCGGGAGATGCCGTCGCCTACCTGGAGGACCACCCCGGTATTTTTGCGGTCCAGCTTGCTCTCAAAATCGGCTATCAGGCCTTTTAGTATGGACGCTATTTCTTCCGGATTTGTTTTAATATCTTTTGCCATAAAGACCCCTTTTTCTCAGCTTAACAGCTTTGTTCTTATTTTTGCAAGCTGGTTTTTTAGACTTCCGTCTATCATTTCATTGCCGATATTAATTATCATACCGCCTATCAAAGAAGCATCCGTGCAATATTCAACCAGGAATTTGCTTTTATATCTCTTTTCCAGTGTGTTCCTGACTTTTTCCTGCTGTTCTTTGGTTACGGCAAAAGCGCTTATTATCCTTGCCTGTCTGAAACCGTTATTTTCATCGTAAAGAATATTGAATTCCCGGCCTATCTCCGGTAAGAACTCAAACCGTTTTTTTTCTATGAGCAGGCAGAAAAAATTAATAAGCTCCGGCGGAAGCTTGCTGTTAAACCGTTCCCTCAGATCCTCCTGTTTGGCTTCGAGGGAGCGCTTCGGGTTCTTAAAAGCAGCATAGGCTTCTTCATTCATGCAGGAAATGAAGGCCGTCAGGGTTTTTTTTATTTCGCCGGTCTTCTTCAGGCCTTCCGCCACGTCAAAAAGCGCGGAAGCATATTTTTTGCCGATAGTTTTAACAAGCATTATTTCTTTTCAAACTCCTTTAAGAGTTCCTCAACTATCTTTTCCTGGCGGTTTTTATCTATATTTTCTTTTAACACCTTTTCTGCTATTGCTAAAGCCAGGTTTGTGACCTCGATGCGCATTTCCTTGAGCATTTTTTCTTTTTCAATTTCCAGTTTCTCACCGGTCTTTTCAAGCAGTGATTTTGACTCTTCCCGGGCCTGCAAAACTATGTCATTCTTGATATCCATGGCTTCTTTTGTGGCTTCGCGTATCTTTTCCTGGTATCTTTTATCAATAGTTTCCAGTTGTTTCTGAAAATCCGCCTTAAGGGCTTCTACTTCAATTTTCTGCCGGGCCACGCTTTCAAGCGTGTTTTTAATATAATCAGAACGCTCCGCAAGTTTTTTTGAAAATTTCTTTAAAAATACCTGCCAGATAAGGATCATCCCCAGAAGAAAGGTTATCACCTGTATGGCAAGTATTCCGAGATCAACATTAAGATTTATCATCTGTCTGCCTTGTAAAAGTTAGTAGTTAATTAATTATTTTGTTTTCTTTACAGCCGGTTTTTCCACGCCGGCCTTCAGGGTCGCAAGTTCTTTTTCAAGGGAAATTTTCTCCATTTCAAGTTTAAGGACCGCAACCTCGGATTTTGCCTTCTGTTCATTCATCGTGGGAGTCGTGAACGGGTTCGCGAAGAGTATAATGATCGCGATGGCCAGCACGTAAATAGCGATCGATTCGATAAAGGCAAGGCCGATGATAAGCGCGCCCTGTATCTTGCCTGCGGCTTCCGGCTGCCTGGAGATGCCTTCCATTGCTTTGGCTACAGAAAGCCCCTGCGCCAGTCCGGTCATTAAAGACCCCGCGGCCATGGCGATACCTGCGATAAGAACCGATACTTCAAGAATTCCCATATACTTCCTCCATTTGGGCCGATAGCCCGTGAAATTAACTACAAATATATTCATTTTTACTATCTAATTTCAGCGGAAGCTTCTATCCGCTTACCTTATATCGTCATTTGTAATTCGTAATTCGTAATTTGCACTTTGTACTTTGTACTTATTAAATTAGTGTTCTTCTTCGTGCGTTATCGCGCTGCCAATATAGATCATGGATAAGACCGTGAATACAAGCGCCTGAATAAAACTTACCAGCGCGCCCAGCAGAATTATCGCCGGGCGGAGCAGAAAATCCCCGGCCAGTAATAAGGCCTGAATTACTTTCGGCATTTCCAGCATCAGGAAGACAAAGAATAAAGTTGCCAGCAGGGTGAGCAAGACCTCTTTCGCCAGTATATTGAAAAAAAGCCTCAGGGTAAGAGATACCGGCCTTACCAGCTCACCTATAGTGTGTATTACAAAGAACAGGGGCGCCAGCCAGTAGGGCGGCCCCATAAAATGCTTAAAGTAGCCCAGGACTCCTTTTTCCTTTATACCAAAATAATGCGTGGAAAAGAATACTATCAGGGCCAGCGCCAGGTTTACGCTGATGTTGCTGGTCGGAGATTTAAAACCGGGGATCAAACCCAGTAAATTTGAAACAAAAATAAATAAGAACAGGGTCAAAAAGAGCGGAAGAAATCTTGGGCCGTTTTCACCCATAAACTCCCGGGTTTTCTCCGTAACCCAGTCAATACCAAATTCGACCATGTTCTGAATGCCCCGCGGGGCTCTTTTTATGGAAAAAGAACCCAAAAAGCCGGTAACAATAATTATTCCCATGGCGATCCAGGACATGGTGACCGCTTCCGGGATACCCGGCAGCTGTATGAAAATTATTTCTTTTAAGCCTTCTGCTTCCGCGGCCATCTTACGCCTTTTCTTGTTTTTTTATTTCTTTTTTCTTTGCAACGTAATAAAAAGTGGTGAAGATTGAATTAATTACCAGCCCTGCAACTGCTCCGATAGCGAATATTTTGGTGGTGTACAAAAGAAAAGCGTAAAAAATAAAAGCTATAACGGCCAGCCTGATAAGCGAAAAAAGCGAAACAAAGGTGACCGCAATTTTCTTTTCGGTCTTAAGCAGGGTTTTTGCCAGTGTCTTTCTAAGGAATGCGTTTGCCATACCGGTTAAAAATCCGGTTATCGCTCCTGCCACGGCCTGCAAAATATCATTAGTCATTTAGTGTTCCCGTTTTTCAGGCTTTTGGTCTAAGCCCGCTATTTAAGCTTTTTAGCTTCCTTGATAATATAGTAGAACCCCGCAATAGTTCCGATCACAAATAAAACAAGCGTAAAAAGCGGTGAAGTATCAAGGTATTTATCCAGAAAATACCCGCCGGCCAGGCCGGCAAGTGTTGACAAAACAATGGTAAAGCCCATCCCGGACGCAAATCCCAGCTTACTCCAATTAAAATCACTCATTAAAGCATATCATATCAGAAAATCTAACAAAATTCAAATTAAAGAACAGGGCCTGCCGGCTGGCATAAACTTTTTTGCGCAGTTCCGCGTCAAATACAGTAAAGCAATATAAGGATATGCAAGTGGCTGCCGGAGAAAACATGAAAAACCTTATTAAAATATCCCTAAAAGCAGTATTAATCGGCTTTATTGCCGTTTCCTTTGTACTTTCCTCTGATAATAGCGCGGATAACAAGGAAAAAGGCAAAGCAGGCAGCGGAATACCGGGATTTGACAGGGAAAAGCTCAAAGAACTTAAGGAGAAAAATCCCGAGAAATTTGCTGAACTTATGAAAAAACTGAGAGAAAAACTTGAAGCTCTTAAAGTAAATGACCCGGAAAGGTTTAACCGGCTTAAGGAGCGCAGGCGCGAAGCGCTTAAGGAGCTGCAGCAGAATGATCCGGTGAAGTTCAACGAAGTCCTGGAAAAGCGTCTTGAGCGGCTCAAAAAACTCCGGAAGGATGATCCGGAGGAGTTCGCAAGATTCATAAAAAGGATGCGGGAACGGCTGAAAAATTTAAAAAATAATGATCCTGATAAATGGCTGGAACTAAAGAAAAATATTAAAGCCAGGCTTAAAACGCTGAAAGAAAAATATCCGGAAAAATTCAGGGAAATGTTAAAAAAAAGAAAAGAGTGGTTAAACGCCGCAAAAGCTAAAACCCCTTGATCTTGCTAAGGCCGGAAAAATTGATTTGTTTAGCCCTTGAACTCACAAAAAAAGCGGGTTATAATCCTGTTATGATTACCCCGCAAGCGGAAGATGCTAAGCTGGTTGCCGGCCTTAAATCCGGCGACGAACAATCGTTCAGGGTTCTGGTGGAAGAATATCAGGACAGAGCTTTTTCTATAGCTTTTGGCCTGCTCCATAATACGGAAGAGGCCAAAGATGCGGTTCAGGAATCCTTTATCCGGGTCTTTAAGAAAATAAAAGGTTTTAGGGGGGAATCCAGGTTCTATACCTGGTATTACCGGCTGCTGGTAAATGTTTGCCTTGATCTTAAAAGGAAAAAGAAGCTCAAAGACACTTTTTCTTTTTTCTACACGGACAAAAGCGGCACCGGCGCGCAGGAGAGGGAAAAGGCACCGGCCGTAAACGAAAAAGAGGGTCCGGAATGGATACTGGCCGCGAAAGAAACTGAAAACGAAGTTTGGAAAAGCCTGGAATTACTGTCAAAAAGAGAACGGCAGGTGTTTGAATTCAGGCACTATCAGGGCTTTAAAATAAAAGATATCGCGGAGATCATGGAAATAAAAACAGGAACGGTAAAAGCGCTGTTGTTCCACGGGATACAAAAATTGAAGAAAAATTTTAAGGATGGCAGGTTATGAAGATACCGGACTGCGGTTTTAAACAAAAAATAACAGAATATTATTACAACGAACTTCCGGCGGAAGAAAAAATTGAACTTGAACAGCATTTGAAAACCTGTTCTGCTTGTACCGAGGAATTGCGCTCGCTGGCCCTGGTCCTTGAGAGAATGCAAAAAGTCAGCCGCCCGGGAATTCCCGGTTCTTTTTATTTTTCCGTTAAAGAAAAACTCGCGGGTTCGCAGAACCTTGCAAAGAAATTCTTTGGCGTCCCGCTTGCGGCAGGCCTGGTACTTCTGGTACTGCTGTCCTTTGTTTCCTATAATAATAATATTTCGCTGGATAAAGAAACAGAAATTGACGAGTTATATCTTCTTTCCGGAGCTTTTGAATTGGACAGTAAAGAAATAAATAACTTTGATCTGGAACTGCTTGCGGATGATATCTTTTTAGAGGAAAACCTCCTGAGTTTTGGAAACTGAAAAAGAACCTGCTATTTTCAAGGCACAATAAAAACCTTACGGCATAAGGTGTATTCTTTGCCTGTAAAGAACAAGGAAAATTAATTGCTTAAATACTTGACAAGTTATGGGGCATTGTGTATAATCCTTTACTCGTTTTAAAAGATGGGATAAAAAAATAATACGTTTACCCATTGACAAATACAAATAAATTGTATATAATTATAGTTACCACTAAGTAGCAGTAATCTTTGCAAGAAGAGGTGGCTAACATAATAACTATGCACGGTCCTCATTCAAGAAAATCGAGAGGCAGTCCATGACGAGCTGAAGAGTTCGTTGTTTCTGTTTTTTTGAATGAGCGCCGTTATCACGGCGCTCTTTTTTTTGTGTTCTTTGAGAGATAAATAGGTTACGTTTAAGTAAACTTTGAGGTGTAGTAAATTTGTATTTAAAACGAGCTAAAACCTCTAAAATATAAACATTTTTGGAGAGTTTGATCCTGGCTCAGAACGAACGCTGGCGGCGTGCCTAACACATGCAAGTCGAACGGACTTTAATTAATAGCAATATTGGTTAAAGTTAGTGGCAAACGGGTGAGTAATATTTAGGTAACTTACCCAGGAGAGGGGAATAACCCGGCGAAAGCTGGGCTAATACCACATGATGATAGACTCTGAAACGGGTTTATCCAACGGTACAGCAATGTACGCTCCTGGAAAGGCCTAAATCCTATCAGCTAGTTGGTGAGGTAACGGCTCACCAAGGCTTTGACGGGTAGCCGGTCTGAGAGGACGAACGGCCACACTGGAATTGAGATAAGGTCCAGACTCCTACGGGAGGCAGCAGTGGGGAATATTCCGCAATGGGCGAAAGCCTGACGGAGCGACGCCGCGTGGATGATGACGGTCTTCGGATTGTAAAGTCCTGTAGAGGGGGAAGATGGGCGCAGCAATGCGTCTGACAGTACTCCTAAAGTAAGCTACGGCAAACTCTGTGCCAGCAGCCGCGGTTATACAGAGGTAGCAAGCGTTGTTCGGAATGACTGGGTGTAAAGCGCGTGTAGGTGGTTTAGTAAGTTGAATGTGAAATCCATTGGCTTAACCAATGAACTGCATTCAAAACTGCTTTACTTGAGTACGGGAGAGGGAAGTGGAATTTCTGGTGTAGCGGTAAAATGCGTAGATATCAGAAGGAACACCGGTGGCGAAAGCGACTTCCTGGTCCGTAACTGACACTGAGACGCGAAAGCTAGGGGAGCAAACAGGATTAGATACCCTGGTAGTCCTAGCCGTAAACGATGTACACTAGGTGTGTCCCGGTTAACGGGATGTGCCGAAGCTAACGCATTAAGTGTACCACCTGGGGAGTACGGTCGCAAGATTAAAACTCAAAGGAATTGACGGGGGCCCGCACAAGCGGTGGAGCATGTGGTTTAATTCGACGCTACGCGAAGAACCTTACCTGGGTTTGACATGCTGGTAGTAGGAACCTGAAAGGGTAACGATCCGTCGCAAGATGGAAGCCAGCACAGGTGCTGCATGGCTGTCGTCAGCTCGTGTCGTGAGATGTTGGGTTAAGTCCCGCAACGAGCGCAACCCCTATCTTTAGTTGCCACCCGCAAGGGGGCCACTCTAAAGAAACTGCCACGGACAACGTGGAGGAAGGTGGGGACGACGTCAAGTCATCATAGCCCTTATGTCCAGGGCTACACACGTGCTACAATGGCGCATACAAAGGGTTGCCAAATCGTAAGATGGAGCTAATCCCAAAAAGTGCGCCTCAGTTCGGATTGAGGGCTGCAATTCGCCCTCATGAAGCTGGAATCGCTAGTAATCGTAGATCAGCTACGCTACGGTGAATACGTTCCCGGGCCTTGTACACACCGCCCGTCACACCACGAGAGTTGATTATACTTGAAGAAACCGTTAAGGTGGCTAAAGTGTGATCAATGATTGGGGTGAAGTCGTAACAAGGTAGCCGTATCGGAAGGTGCGGCTGGATCACCTCCTTTATAAGGAGAATTAGATCTCACAAAAGTTGAAAGAACGTAACCATTTATCTCTATATAATTTGAAGCATTACGCGATTGCGTTAGTAGGGCTCGTTAATGGGGCCTATAGCTCAGTTAGTTAGAGCGCACCCCTGATAAGGGTGAGGTCTTCTGTGCAATTCAGAATAGGCCCACCATTACCAGGATAGCTGATAACTGATTGCTGATAACTAATAAATAATTAGAAATCAGTAATAAGTAATTAGTAATCCAAATTGGGGATGTAGCTCAGCCGGGAGAGCACCTGCTTTGCAAGCAGGGGGCCAGGGGTTCGATCCCCCTCATCTCCACCATAAACCACTCAAAAATACCGGGTTTATGGCGAGCCGGATTTAACGCAAAAGCTTAATGTAACTTGCCCTGAACCTGAGCAAAGTGAATGGTTCACGGGTCGCGCAATGTTTCAAATTGTTCTTTGAGATTTAGTACGCTGAGAAAAAAGTAAAGTTATACCCAGAAAAGATCCAAATGATTCAGGAAAGATTTAAGTAATATGGTCAAGCTACTAAGGGCGTACGGTGAATGCCTTGGCGCTAGAAGCCTATGAAGGACGTGGTAGACTGCGAAAAGCTTCGGGGAGCTGTCTGCATGCTTTGATCCGAAGATATCCGAATGAGGAAACTTTAAACGTGCTAACGTTTAGCCTTAAGATAAATAAAATAGTCTTAAGGAGACAACCGGGTGAAGTGAAACATCTCAGTAACCCGAGGAAAAGAAAATCCCCTTACGGGGATCATTTCCCTAGTAGTGGCGAGCGAACGGGAAGGAGTCTAAACCTTTTGCAATTATAGCCTGCACGCGTTTTGCAAAGGGTGTCGCGGGACGGTCACGCCGCTGTGCAAAGCGGTACCCGAGTTAAAAATCGCAACCTAGTCGAACATCCTGGAACGGATGACCATAGACGGTGATAGTCCGGTAGATTAAAGGTTTGCGATCTCGGAGATCTGCTCCCAAGTACTGCGGGACACGTGAAATTCTGCAGGAATCCGGCCAGACCACTGGCTAAGACTAAATACTCTCTAGCGACCGATAGTGAACAAGTACCGCGAGGGAAAGGTGAAAAGAACCCTTAAGAAGGGAGTTAAAAGAACCTGAAACCGTATGCCTACAAGCAGTAAGAGTCCGTCGCAAGACGGATGATTGCGTGCCTATTGGTTAATGAGCCTGCGAGTTAGTGAATGCAGCAAGGTTAAGCAGCCTTGAGCTGTGGAGCCGTAGCGAAAGCGAGTGTTAATAGCGCGACTAGTTGCATTTATTAGACCCGAAGCCAAGTGATCTACCCTTGTCCAGGATGAAGTAAGCGTAACAGCTTATGGAGGTCCGAACGGGTGATTGTTGCAAAAATCTCCGATGAGGTGAGGGTAGGAGTGAAAAGCTAATCGAACTTGGTGATAGCTGGTTCTCCTTGAAATAGCTTTAAGGCTAGCCTTGAAATTTAAATAGTGGGGGTAGAGCTCTGATTGGGCTAGGGGGGTGAATAACCCTGCCAAACCCATTCAAACTCCGAATACCATTGTGCAGATTTCAGGAGTCAGAATATGAGCGCTAAGGTCCATATTCGAGAGGGAAACAGCCCAGACCATCAGCTAAGGTCCCAAAATCTATACTAAGTGGCAAAGGATGTGAAATTACCCAAACAGCCAGGATGTTGGCTTAGAAGCAGCCATCATTTAAAGAGTGCGTAACAGCTCACTGGTCGAGTGATTTTGCGCCGAAAATGTCCGGGGCTAAAGTATAGTACCGAAGCTATGGACTTGTCCCGCAAGGGAAGAGTGGTAAAGGAGCGTTCTATTGTAGTGTGAAGTGTGACCGGGAGGTTACATGGACGAATTAGAAGTGATGATGCAGGCATAAGTAGCGTAAATCAAAGTGAAAAACTTTGACACCGTAAGTCTAAGGTTTCCTTGAGCTAGGTTAATCCTCTCAGGGTAAGTCGGGAACCTAAGTCGAGACCGAAAGGTGTAGATGATGGATAACAGGTTAATATTCCTGTACCATGATGAAGTCGTTATCAGCGATGGGGCGACGCAGTAGGATAGGTCAGCATTCGGCCGGTTGTGAATGTCTAAGCTCTTAGGCGGGGTTGCCAGGTAAATCCGGCGGCTCATTAAACGCCGAAAAGTGATGGGTAGTGTATGGGGAGACTCATACATGAATTGATTGATTCCCCACTGACGAGAAATAACCTCTAGTCAGACTTTATCGTGTCCGTACCGTAAACCGACTCAGGTAGACGGGTAGAAGATACCAAGGTGTTCGAGAGAACTTCTGTTAAGGAACTCGGCCTAATCACCCCGTAACTTAGGGAGAAGGGGTGCAACATTAGCGTGTAGTTGTTTACTCAGCTATGCGTGAAGTTGCCGCAGTGAAGAGGCTTGGATGACTGTTTAACAAAAACACAGGACTCTGCTAACTCGTAAGAGGATGTATAGGGTCTGATGCCTGCCCAGTGCCGGAAGGTCATGAGGAGAGGTTAGCCGCAAGGCGAAGCTTTGAATCTAAGCCCCGGTAAACGGCGGCCGTAACTATAACGGTCCTAAGGTAGCGAAATCCCTCGTCGGGTAAATTCCGACCTGCATGAATGGCACAACAATCCAGGCACTGTCTCAACAGAAGACTCGGCGAAATTGTAGTTCCTGTGAAGATGCAGGATAGTTGCAGCTAGACGAAAAGACCCCATGAAGCTTTACTGTAACTTGGTACTGGATTTTGAATTGACTTGTAGAGCATAGGAAGGAGGCGTTGAAGCATTCCCGCCAGGGGGTGTGGAGCCGATCCTGGAATACTTCCCTTGTTGTTTTGAGATCCTCATCCAAACCGTTATCCGGTTTGGAGACAATGCCTGGTGGGCAGTTTAACTGGGGCGGTTTCCTCCTAAAGAGTAACGGAGGTGTACAAAGGTTCCCTCAGCGCGGTTGGAAATCGCGTGTTGAGTGTAAAGGCATAAGGGAACTTGACTGCAAGGCCGACGGGCCAAGCAGGTGCGAAAGCAGGTCTTAGTGATCCGGTGATACCGTGTGGAAGGGTCATCGCTCAACGGACAAAAGCTACTCTGGGGATAACAGGCTGATCGCATCCAAGAGTTCATATCGACGATGCGGTTTGGCACCTCGATGTCGGCTCATCGCATCCTGGGGGTGAAGTAGCTCCCAAGGGTTTGGCTGTTCGCCAATTAAAGCGGTACGTGAGCTGGGTTCAAAACGTCGTGAGACAGTTTGGTCTCTATCTGCTGTGACCGCAGGATATTTGCGGGGAGTCGTTCCTAGTACGAGAGGACCGGAATGAACGAACCTCTGGTGTATCGGTTATCGTGCCAACGGTAATGCCGAGTAGCTATGTTCGGATGAGATAAACGCTGAAAGCATATAAGTGTGAAACTCGCCCCAAGATTAGATATCCCTGAAGGCAACTTATAGACTATGAGTTTGATAGGACGGGAGTGTAAGGCACGTGAGTGTTTCAGCTAACCGTTACTAATCCGCCGTTCGGCTTGACCATATTAATTAACTCTTTGCTGAGTTATTGATATAGAAAGTCGCGATCTGTAAGAAAAGGGCAACAAACGATCCCAAGAAAATTTCAAAGAACAAATAACTTTACTTTCTCGAAGCGTACTAAACTCAGTGGTCTTTTAAATAATATATTTTGATAGTGATAATACCGGAGGGGAAACACCCGTTCCCATTTCGAACACGGCAGTTAAGACCTCCAGGGCCGATGGTATTGCACGGGCAACTGTGTGAGAGAGTAGGACGTCACTATCTTGGAATCATAATAGGCCGGTTAGGACAATTGTTCTAACCGGCCTATCTTATTTCGCTGAAGGGACTGACTCCGATTTAGCACCATAAACCGGTGTCTGTCCCAAATCTTAATTATTTTGGCCGCTTGGGCAAATAGCTCAAGCGGCTTTTTTTGTTTTTTGAACGCCTTATTGCTCCTTCACCGGTCTTTTTGGCGAAAAAATACGGATTTAAGTTGAATAATATTCCCCTATCTTGTAGAATAAGCCAATTCACTGAGGGGTGAAGAAAAGATCAAACAACTTGTGCAAAGCAAAATCCGTTAAATAATTTTATAATACCGGTTTTTCCTTTATGGACCTTACAGACCTTACGGACTTTTAGACAATTTTATTTTACGGGGGTTAAAATGGAAAGAGTAAATATCGTGAGCAGAGAGGAACGGGAGAAGAAGGACGGGAGCGGAAAATATTATATTTACAAAACCGCGGAGGGCCGGGAGCTCCTCAGCAAACAGAAGTATGAAAAAGGCGAAGAGGAATATCTGGTAACGCCTTCTAAGACGGGCGGCTCTTTCTGGCTGAAGAAAGCCGGTGAAACCGCGGCAAAAACCAATACGGAAAAATTGCCTAAAGCCGAAAAAGGCCCCCTTGCCGGGAAGTCAAATGAGCTGAACCTGCTTAACGGCTCAATAGAACTGGTAAAGCTCTGGCTAAAAGAAGGCCTGGCCGTAAAACCAAAAACAAAAGACGAAATGGACAGCTATATTAAAGAAGCAAAAAATCGCATTCAAAAGATGCTGCTAAGCTAGGAGTGAAAGGGGATGATCTGTAGTTGCTTGATTCATCAAGCGGCCCCATAAATGGGGCAACTACTGGGTTCGAATTCCTTGACAAAGCATATTTAGTAGTGTAAACTGTTAGTAACGATATTTGTTATTAGTGGTTCACAGGTAAATATGCTGAAAAATGAGCTGAATTACATATTAAGAAGTTCTGCCTCGGTTTTTACTTTAAAGGAATTGCTTCTTGTATTCGGGGAAGACAAACCGGAGTTTTTAAAAAGGCGGCTTAACTATCATGTTAAGACCGGGGCTCTTTATTCTCCGAGGCGTGGGCTCTATGCAAAAGATAAGGATTATGATCCCCTTGAATTGGCCGGGAAATTATATACGCCGTCCTATATCAGTTTTGAATCTGTCCTGGCAGGGGAAGGCATTATCTTCCAGAGATATTCAGGAATTTATCTTGCCTCCTACCTGTCAAGAAAACTGACAATAGCTGGCAGGGAAATTCAATATAGAAAGCTCTCTGAAAAGATACTATATAATCCGTCAGGTATAGACAGCAAGCAGGGCTACAGTGTAGCGCAGAAAGAAAGGGCTTTCCTTGATATGCTCTACCTTAACAAAGAATATCATTTTGATAATATTCTTGGGCTGGATCTTGAGAAAGTGAGGGAGCTTGCGGAGCTCTATCAGGACCTTAAACTTGAAAAGCGTCTGAAAACTATCTTTGTAAAAAATGGGAGGCACTCCGGTGCTCATAATAGATAAACATAAAAAAATACTGCTTGATATCTTATTCGCGATATATTCTGACCGGGAGCTTGCGCCGGCACTCGGGTTCAAGGGAGGAACTGCCGCGCTTCTTTTTTACGGCCTTGATAGATTTTCCGTAGATCTGGATTTTGATCTTCTGTCCCGTGAGAAATCCGCGCCGGTATTCAGCTCTCTTGAAAAAATCGCCGCGCGCTACGGAAGAATTAAAGAAAAATACAAAAAGAGAAATACCCTTCTGTTAATTGTTTCCTATGGCGATATTGGACAGAATATCAAACTGGAGGTGTCTTTAAGGGATTTCGGTTCAAAATATATTATACAAAATTATCTTGGTATACCCATGCTTGTTATGGCCAGAGAAGATATGTTTGCCCATAAGCTGGCCGCCATGAGTGAAAGGATAGGAACAGCAAACCGGGATATATATGATGTCCACTTTTTCCTGAAAAACAACTGGCCGTTAAACGAGAAAATGCTGCTAAAGAGAGCGGGTAAAGACCTTAAGGCCTTTCTGGAAAACACAGCCCAACAGGTCGAAAAAATTAAGGAAAATCAAATATTGAACGGAATAGGCGAACTTTTGGATAACAAAACAAAGGCCTGGGTAAAGAAAAACCTTATAAAAGAAACCGCCGGAAAATTAAGGATTCTAAAAGAAAGCCTAAAGTGAAAGTAAGATCCCTAATTCAAAGTTCATTCGAATACATTTTCTCATCTTTCCCTAGCCCCCAACCCCTGGTAATTGTTTCTATTCTCCATTCTCTATTGTTCTATTGCTCTAATTTGTCTAATCCACCTTTTTCTAACCGATTTTTTGTGGTAGAATACCCCTTGTAATAACTTGTTTGGGTGAAAAAGAGGGGATATTACCGTAATAATTGCTTGACTATTTGTCGTGAAATATATATGATATTCACGACAAGACAGAGATGATAAATATGACAAAAACCATTGAGAATAGCATAGTTAGAAGGATATACGGCAGAAGGCGCGGGTGGGTATTCACTGCGGCTCATTTTTTTGACCTTGGAAGCCGTACAACTGTGGCAAAAAATTTAGAGCGATTAGCCGATGCTGGGAAAATACGCAGATTAGTGCGCGGCTTATATGATTACCCGGAGAAACACCTCACTTTGGGCGATCTTCCGGCGAATTATGAGCGTATTGCGCAAGCATTAGCGGGTCGGGATAATTTGAGAATACAGTCATCCGGAGCCTATGCCGCTAACCTTCTTGGTTTGACGGAGCAGGTACCTGCGAAGATTATTTTTCTGACTGACGGTGACAATAGAACAGTGCAAATAGGTAAACAGCAAATCATCTTGAAAAGAACAACGCCTAAGAATATGGCAACTGCCGGAAAGATAAGCGGGTTGGTTATTCAGGCATTAAGATATCTGGGAAAAGATCATGTAGATGACAAAACTGTAAACGTGCTTAAAAAGCGATTAAACACTGGTGACAAACGCCGGCTTATGCTGGACTTTCGTTATGCCCCGGAATGGATAGGGTCAATATTCAAGAAACTACAGGTATAGCCGCTATGGATAAATTTGTGTCACTTGACATAAAAGATAAACGTGCTTATTTCGAAGTGGCCGCGGCTAATTTAAACATAATGCCGCAATTGATTGAGAAGGACTTTTGGGTTTGCTGGATTTTGAAAATCCTTTTTTCATTGCCGGAGACCGGAACACATTTGACCTTTAAGGGAGGAACATCTCTTTCAAAATGCTACAACGTTATAAAGCGATTTTCAGAAGATATTGATATCTCCATAGAGAGATCATTCTTATCGAGGGTCAAGGTAATTGAGCCGGACAAACATAAGAGCAACAAAGAAAATCAGAAAAGGCTTAAAGAATTACAAGCGGTATGCAGGCTGAAAATTAATGAGGTTATTGTCCCGGGCTTAAAACAAGCAATTACGGCGGCACTACCTGACAAGAGCGAATGGAATCTTGTGCCGGATGAAGCAGCCCCGGACGGACAAACGGTTTTATTTACTTTTCCGCACGCGATGATTAGCACCATGGAAAGCTATGTGCAATCTTCCGTAAAGATCGAATTTGGCGCCCGCGCGGATCACTGGCCGGTTGAGACAGCTGAAATTGTCCCATATATTGTAAATGTTCCCGGAGCGCGCGTGGTCGAAGGGGTGTCCGTCCGGGTTTTAGCCGCGGAGAGGACCTTTTGGGAGAAGGCAACGATTCTGCATATGATCTATCATCGTCCGCGTGAAAAGAATGTGCCTCCTAGAATGTCGCGCCATTATTATGACATATATGCAATGGCGGATTCTCCAATATATAAGAAAGCCCTGGAAAATATTTCATTGCTCAAAAATGTTGCTGATCATAAAACGTTATTCTTTAGAGATAATAAGGCGCATTACGAGGAAGCGGCTTCCTCGGATCTGCGCTTGCTCCCGCGTGAAGATCAGATGAGCGCACTCAAAAACGATTATCGTCAGATGCAGCAGATGTTTTTTGAAGAACCACCTGCGTTCGACCGGATTATAGAAAAATTGAGGGGCGTAGAGAAAGAGATTAACAACCTTTCAGTATGAATTAGAATTCCGGAATGAACTGTTCCGGAACAACCGGATTTCTCATATTTCCCCAGTCCTCCAAAGCTTAGCTTTGGAGAGATCTCGCCTTTAGGCGGACCCCCAGAACCCAGCACCTGGTAATTGTTTCTATTCTCCATTCTCTATTGCTCTAATTTGTCTAATCTGCCTTTTTCTAACCGGTTTTTTGTGGTAGAATACCCCTTATAATAACTTGTTGGAGGGGTGTCGAAAAAATGGATTTAACAAAAGAACAGGCAAAGAAAAACCTTGCCGTATTAGTTGCAAAATTCAAATCAGAGTTCGAATCCGGAAAAACCCAAACCTATAATGAAGAAGCCACAAAAATTGCGTTTATTCAGCCCTTATTGAAAGAGGTTCTTGGCTGGGATGTCAATAACCACGATGAAGTCAGCCCCGAAGAAAAGGTTTCCAGAGATAGAGTTGATTACGGGTTGAAGATAAACGGCAAGACCGTAATGTTCGTGGAAGCAAAACCGGTAAAAGCGGACCTGGATAAGCATATAGAGCAGGCCGTAAGATACGGCTTTAATAGAAAAGATGTGCCCTTTATTATGCTTGCCGATTTTGAAGGGATAATGCTTTTTGATACCACAATAAAACCTAATTTTAAAAATCTTAAAAAAGGCATGAAACTTGCTATTCCCTGGAAGGAATACCTTTCAAGGTTTGATGAACTCTGGATACTTTCAAAAGAAGCTGTTTTGGCGGGAAAACTTGATGAGCTTATCAAGATAAAACCAAAAGACCGCCTTACTATTGATAAAGCTATCCTTGAGGACCTGGAAGGGTGGCGGGAAAAACTCGCGAAAGATATTTACAAGAATAATCACACTCTTTTTAACTCCGGCGATCCTGACAAAGACGGCACTTATCTTAAAGAGATAACCCAGAAGATACTTGACCGGATAATTTTCATGCGTTTTTGCGAAGATCGTAATCTTTCCAACCGGCCAACCTTAAAAAGTATTTTTGCCGACCGCAATGAAGCTGTCGGCACGAAAGCCATGACGCTTGTTGACGAGGAATTTAAGCATTATAATTATATTTTTGACAGCGATCTGTTCGGGACAAGGGAATGGGATGGAAAGATCGTTGTTGATATTAAGCCCCTGAAAGAAATAATAGTGGCCACCTATGACCCGTATCTTTTTGATGTCATCCCGTTGGAAGTCCTCGGCAACATTTACGAGCAATACCTGGGTTATACTATAAAACTGACAGAACACCAGGCAAAATACGAATTAAAACCCGAAGTCAGAAAAGCCGGCGGTGTTTACTATACCCCAAAATACATCGTGGATTATATCGTAAAAAATACGGTCGGCAAGGTGCTGGAAGAAAGCACGCCGGCAAAAATAAAAAAACTCAGTATTTTAGACCCCGCCTGCGGTTCCGGCAGTTTCTTAATAAGAGCTTACGAAGAAATGCTCAATTATTACAGGGGCCTGAAGGTCAAGGGAGACAAAATACTTGACGGCCAGGCGGATTTTGGCATACGCGGGGACGGCAAAGAAAGGGAACTGACCATCTGGGAAAAAGCAGAGATCCTGAAACGCCATATCTATGGCGTAGATATAGACGAACAAGCCGTAGAAGTCACCAAACTATCCCTGATGTTGAAAATGCTGGAAGGCGAACAAGGCCTGGTCGCAGGCCGGAATGTCCTCCCCATGCTTGATAAAAACATAAAATGCGGCAACTCCCTTATCTCCGGCGACAGCCAGGAACTCTTCAAATACTTCGGTAAGGACTACTGGAAAGTAAAACCCTTTAACTGGAAAGAAGAATTCAAACATATTATGGTGGATGAGGGGGGATTCGATGTGGTGGTGGGGAACCCGCCGTATATCGGTTTTCATAGCTTTAAATCAGAAAAAGAATATTTTGGAGAAAAGTATGTAAGCGCGTCTGGTAAATATGATATTTATATTTTGTTTATTGAAAAAGGGCTTAACCTTATAAAAAGTAATGGCTTAATGTCTTATATTTGTCCAACTGGTTTCATGAAAAGGGATCATGGTGAAGCATTAAGGAAATATCTACTTAGTGAAGCCTCAATAAAACAAATAATTGATTTTGAACATAAAAGAATATTTAAAGATGCTCTGAATTATACAGGAATATTTATATTATCAAGACCGTATAAAAAAAATAATCAGTTAGTGTATGGATATGACCTGAATAGCGTAGGCACTGAATACAAACAAGAATCACTAACGCAAGGTCTTTGGATATTCAGAGATCCAAAACTTGATGAAATTGTAGATAAAATAGCTAAAAATATTAATGTTGGAAAACTATTCGATTACTGTGAAAATATTTCCGAGGGAATAGTAACTGGGTTGAATGATGTGTATTTATTAGATGATGAAATAATAGCAAAAAACCATTTTGAAATAACCTATTTAAAACCATGTTTGAGGGGTAGAAATATAAGACGATATTGCATAGAAAAAATGGAGCAAAGTATATTCTATCCTTATAATTCAAAAAACATGTTAATAGATGAAAATACTTTCAAATCCGAATGTCCCCAATATTATAAGTTTTTACTGGGAAACAAAAACAAACTATTATCGCGAGGATATTTTGCCAATTCTTCAAAAAAATGGTATGAGCTATGGAACCAGCGGAAAGTTTCAAATTTCGAGTGTCTTAAGATAATTGTACCTGAGTTAGCGGCTGGAAATAGATTTATGCTAGATGATAAAAAATTATATTATGGCGATACTGTATGTGGTTTCTATTTGAAAGATAGTATAGAAATAAATATTAGATATTTATTAGGTTTGTTAAATTCGAAGCTAATAGAATGGTTCTACAAAAAGACAACGGTTCCAAAAGCAGAAGGATTTTATATATTTAAGTCAATGTTCCTTAAAAATATCCCAATTAGAAAGATAAAGCTTGATAATTCTCCTGAAAAAGCTGCTCATGATAATATTGTTAATCTTGTGGAAATTATGTTAGATTTGAATAAAAACCTGCAAAATTCAAAAAGCAGCGAAAAAGACCAAATCCAACGTCAAATTGACCAAACCGATAAAGAAATTGATGAATTAGTTTATAAGCTTTATGGAATTACGGAATGGGAAAAGAAGATTATTGAAGGGAAATAAGGAGCAGGATGAAAACAAAACTTAAAATGGTTCATCTGTCTAAATGAAAAATTCTTGTAAACATAGTATTTTCTTGTATAATTGTATGAGAACTGCTATTTCTTCGGAAATAAGATGTTTAAGAAGTTTGACAAAAATGAGAGAAAATAAATAAGGTTCAAGATCCTTATTGTCTACTAAATGGAAGAAAGTCAGGCAGATGAAAACTAGGGGAGATTGTTCAATGACAAAGAAAGTAGAATCTATAAAAAGGATATCCGTAATTGTTCCTGAAAGTCCTTTTTCGCCAGCGGGTTTAAAAGGACAGAAACAATACCTTTGTGCATTAAATGTTGAAAAGCTTATGCACTGGTGGCCTGGTACCCCACATTCACCGCATCGTGACCCCGTTAAAGTAAAAAATATTCAAAGATCACTTGATTGGAAAAGAGTTGCCCAAATAGCTGCATATCTATTACAGGAAGAGATATTAGATGCTGGAACAAAGATTAATAAATATTTCAAAGAAATTTATGAGTCCAAAAAGGACGAAAAAGGCAGAGAATGGCCTCCACGTATAAATAAAGTAATAGGATATGAAAAAAGTGGATATCCAATATTTTCCAATGTATTAATACATGTTAATGGAGCAAGAATTGAAAAAGGAAGCGCTAAATCATTCGGGAAGAGTAAAAACTCTGCTTGGCTGGTTTTTGATGAACACAACAAAGATTTAAATTTCTGCGTTATTGATGGACAGCATCGAATTAACGGAGCATATTTCGCATTAATGCTAAGAAAAGAAAGAGATACTAGCGCCAAATTGGAAATCCCGGCCCAAATATTTTTAGATCTTGATTTGAAAGATCAACCACCAAAAAATCAAGCTCAGATATTTATAGATGTCAATTATTATCAAAAAAAAGTTGACAGGTCTCTAGTTGCTGATTTGTTTCCTACAACAAGAGAAGGACGAGATTCTCTTGATAATATAGAAAGAGCCCAAGATATAGGTAGAAGGCTTATGCTAGAAACAGGGCCTTTAGTTGGGATGATCCAAATACCTGGAATTAAATATGGAATAAAAGACGTTGTTACTTTAGCAACGCTTAATTCTGCAATAGAAAAAGCATTGCCGTGCCTAAATTACAATGGACTTGACTCTCTAGGAGCACAAACTCAATTTATTGCTGATTGTTTGTCTTACTGGCTTGAAGCTACTGGTCGAAGCGAACCCGTTGAAAAGCTAAAAACTAAAACTTTAAATCCTGAGAGTGTGGTTTATCAAGGTCGAGTACTGATTTCGGTTATTGATTTAATGCCTGCAATATTCTGGAAACTTCAAACTGAAAAAGTGTCTATAGGCTCAGAGAAGGCGAAAAAGACTTTACTTTGTTGGTTTAAAGACATGATTAATAAAGCAAATTTAGTAGATGAAGGAATGTTTGTTAAAAAAAGCAAATACAAGGATAAAGGGTTTTTGGGCAGTGGTGGTATTGGAAGATTTAAAGATACTTTATGGGCATCTATAATAGGAGACGTATATTTAAAGGAAATGAAACCGGAAAAGATTACACTAAAAGCAATAAAAAATAAGGAGTATGTCAATTCAATATTGATAAAGGAAAAGAAAAAATAACTATGGTGAAGAAGCAGATTAACATAATGATGGATACACTTGTAAAGAGACCGGGTCAAAGCCCAGAATTAGGTGATCTATCAAAAATGCTTAAATCTCAAATTAAGAATCTGAATGGCAAAGTACCTGCTGGACATTACGTCACCATAAAACCTATTGAATTTTCTCTATTTGCTTCTGCGGCCATTGAAATGTGGGAAAGAGCAATCCACAGCTTTTTAATCTCTGCAGCCACCTATAGAATTAGCCCGATTTGGTCATCCGTTTCTGGTTATTATTCAAGTCATTATTGTGTTAGAGGACTAGCTCATTTACTAGGATATTTTCAAATTTACAAACCAAGTTTCAAAGTTCAAATGAAAGTAGAAAATGGTAAGTTTAATTGTTATTATTTGCAAAAAAAATCAAGTGATGGAGAACATCGTTTCTATTGGAAAACTGTAAAAAAAAGCATGGAATTTGAAAATAATAATTTTTTTACTGAAAATATTGAAACTTCTTCAGAATCTGATGTAGCACATCGATCAGTTGCGAATTATTACGACCATATTAATATTTTCCCTCAATTTACACCATTAGATAAAGATGAGCTTATTAGTAGGATAGAGAGGATATCAAAACTTCCATTGGATTCTGTCCCTATTCCTAAAAAAGAAGATTTCCCTGATGTTAATAAAGTCCAGTTGATTGCGTATTGTAGGATTATAATTTTTAGAAATTATCTTGACGAAATTCTACAGAATGACAATCAATACTGGAAAAGTCATAGAAATCCTTCTTGGTGTAGAGAGTACATCGATTTTCAAAAAACAAATTCTTCTATTGGGGATAGTATATCGAATATTATAGGAAGCATTAAATGAATAATATGAATGGTGATATAAGTTGACTCGAGTTCAATCATTCTTAAAATGGGCTGGGGGTAAGCGCTGGCTGGTCTCGCGTGAAGACCAAAACCTTTTCAACATTGAATGTAATAGATATGTTGAACCGTTTCTAGGGGGTGGTTCAATATACTTTAGAATGTCTCCTAAACAAGCAATTCTTGCCGATGTCAATAAAGATCTCATAATGACTTATAGAGCTATAAAAAATGACTGGCTGAAAATTCAGAACAGATTGGCAAAACATCAAAAGAAACATTCAAAGAAGTATTATTATCAAGAAAGAAATAAGAAATATTCTAAAAATATTGATAAAGCAGCTCAGCTTATCTATTTAAATCGAACATGCTGGAATGGTCTTTACAGGGTAAATAAAAATGGAGTATTTAATGTCCCGAAAGGGACAAAAAGGAAAGTTGTTTTAAAAAACGACAATTTTAAGGCAATTTCAGAAGTACTGAAAGGTGCTAAACTGATTCATTCCGACTTTGAGAAAGTTATAGCTCAGACAGTGGAGGGGGATTTTCTCTTTGTTGATCCACCATACACTATTAAGCATGGAAATAATGGATTTATTAAATATAACGAAAAGATATTTAAATGGAAGGATCAGGAGCGTCTTTGCCGTTCATTGGCTAAAGCGCATAAAAAAAAGGTAAAAATATTTATGACAAATGCGTATCATAAAGATATCAGGGCTTTGTATAAAAAAATAGGTTTTACGTGCGAGCCAATTACAAGAGCAAGTGTAATCGCCGGTAAGTCATCTGCACGCGGTAAATATAAAGAACTTATAATTAAAAATTACTAAATTTATCAGTAAGGTCAAAACAATGAGCTCAAAAAAAATAACAGTATTTCTTGTTGATGGATTGCCAAAAGGTGCTAGAGAAATTAAGATAGACCAGTGGAGTGGAAAAGCATTATGCATTCCCCGAAATCGGCTTAATGTTATTTTGCAGAATGAAGAAAATCTGAAAGATAACGCATGTGTATATTTCTTGATAGGAGAATCAATAGATGGTGGACTAATCAGAGTTTATGTTGGCGAAGCTGATGGATTTGAGCAAAGAATAAAGCAACATGAAAGCAAAAAGGATTGGTGGAAAGATGTAGTTGTATTAACAAGTCAGGATGGTTCGTTCACTAAGACCGGAGCTAAATATCTTGAGAGTGTAATTGTAGAAAGATTGGAAACAGCAGGAAAATGTATTCTGGAAAATGGTAATCATCCGCGCCTACCTAATGTTCCCAGGGAAGATATTAGCGGACTGGAATATTATTATGATAACATTGCGCTTATTATGCCATTAATGGGATTCGATATTTTTGTACAGAAAGAAGATCATTCAGTGGGATACTCTTCTCAAGTTCTTTATTGTACCGGAAAAGGCGTTACTGCTCGAGGTATTTTATTGAATGATGGTAAATTGAAAGTTATGAAAGATTCTGAAGCTGTGTTATTGGATACAGAATCTTTCAAAAACCATTTTTATAAAGACTTGAAAGAAAAGTTACTAAAAATGGGAAGAATAAAAAAGGAAAAAGATAAATTGATATTTACAGATGACTATGTTTTTGATAGCCCAAGCGCTGCTGCCGCAATTGTTTTAGCTCGATCTGCTTCAGGACCGATTGAGTGGAAAAGAAAAGATGGCAAAACATTAAGGAATATCTTAGAAACAGAATAAACTTATTGGAAAGCGGGAATGAGTCTTCCCCAAAAAAGTGGACACTATGAAGAGGTGGTGCTAATATAGAACCGTCTCAAAGGCGGAGGTGTCCAATGGAAGAGAACCAGAGAAAGAGACAGTTTGATAAGGCGTTTAAGATATCGGCAGTAAAGATGGTGGAAGAAGGGCAGAAAACAACG
>Ga0209697_10002843_pt1 | contig 24219 bp, 14 predicted proteins | sample AliMusrvi5mmetaG_FD_184115 | JGI IMG/M metagenome (GOLD analysis project Ga0209697, IMG submission 184115) | Freshwater lake bacterial and archeal communities from Alinen Mustajarvi, Finland, to study Microbial Dark Matter (Phase II) - Alinen... | ecosystem: Environmental > Aquatic > Freshwater...
GTGCGCCTTGCGGCCTCTGGAAGGTGCCGCGTTCCAAACGCTTCATCCAAATTGCCAAGCCGTCCCGATCCCAATGGATCAGCTTGATGCGATCCAGGCGGCGGTTGAGAAACAGAAACAGATCCCCAAGCCGACTGGCGTCGGTAAGAATTAGAAGGTTGCCTCGAAGATGTTGGCGTCCACGGCGCCTTAATCGTGACCTGGACTCAGGCCGATCCCGTTTCAAAGCTATTCCAATGTTGGTGTGGCAAGCTGACCCTTAAGCTGCTGCTGGCCCCCTTCGCGTTCGTAGACTCCGTAGAACATCGACGAACAGTCGAGCCACAAGGTCAGTCGGTGCATCTCTTCGGGGGAGAGCTTCACGCCGTAGTGATCCTTCTGGAGGATCTTGTACAGATTCGACACCTTGGCCCCAAAGCGGCCCGGCGTCGTCCGCAGGGGATCGCCGTAGTCGTGGAAGCCGTAGCGGTCGACCAGGTTTGCGTAGGAGGCATACCAGTTGCGAGCGATCGGCTCGCGGGCAAGACCGATTGCCTTGTCGGCATTCTTCGCGTGACATTCCACGCAGTGCCTGTCCAGCACCGGCTGCACCAACTGCGGATAATTGAAAGGTTTCGAGCCTTCCACATCAGGCTTCAAAACCGAAGGTTTGCGCAGCGTGGCCAGCGGCGCTGCGGCTTGTGGCGACGGCGAACGGTGTTTCGGCTCATGGCATCCGGCGCACACCAACTGTTCGCCATCGTGCAGATAGGTTGCCGATCGCATCGATTGCACTGCCAGACCCTGTTCGTCAATCGCCTGGAAAAAGATTTCCTTATTGGCCGGCGCGCGAAAATATGCACTTCCGTCAGCTTCGATCGGAACCGTGCCCAAGACCCAGCGAACCGGAACCACCGAATCGCCCGAGGTGGCCGTTCGCAACGCCGTCTCATGCGGCGGTTTGCCGGACGGAACGGACATCGGAAAGAGTTGCAACACGCGCAATTCCTTGATCTTCGTTCCTGCGGGCCACGGCTTGAGGCTCTCGTAGGTGTTAATCACCGTAATGATCCCTTCCGGCGCCGTCTCGATCTTTGCAGGCCGCGCCGCAGGGTCTGTGTTCGTGCTGCGATTGACAAGGTCAGGCATGGCAGGCGGCATGGGCGCGGCACGCAATGGGATCGGGCTGAGGCAGGCGATGTCCGCATCGCGATAAATCAGCTCCTTGTTGCCAAAGCTGTCGATGAGATAGATGCCGTAGTTTCCCTGCGCGTGGCTGCTGCCCTGCAGTCCATTGCCGGGCTGCATCGTCGCGTCGTAAACGCAGAGGAAATAGTCCTCGCTCAAGGGCCACGGCGTGCCGTACACCTGCGCGCCTCCTTGACTCTCGGGAAATGCAACCTCGGGTGTTACCCGCTTGACCGGCCCCATCGCATCGTCGTCAGCCACCCGCGGATCGATCAAAACCACCGAACCGTAGGCTTGACCGTGGTGCGGCGCGGCCGTGGAAACCAGCTTGGATGAAGCGGGGATCGCGCGGCAATTCAACTCCATGTCGGGCCGTGCGGAGCGCGGCGCGAAGTTGCCATGCACCGCGCGCGCATCGCGGCCGTCGAGCGTGGTGATCCAAGGATGGTGTGCCGTGCAACCGTGGCGGTCGACATAGTCCCACCGCGTGTAGAGGATTCGGCCGTCATTCGTTACGCTTGGGTGCCACTCATTTGAATCGTGGAAGCTTAAGCAGTTGATATCGCCACCGTCGGCCGCCATGTCGTAGAGGTTGTAGATCGGACAGGTGCGCCCACAGCGCAGATAGCCGCCGCGGCGCTCGGAGATGAAAGCGATGCGGCCATTGGGCAACCACGTAGGATCGAAGTCGTTCCAGGTGCCGTCGGTTAATTGTACCAGGCCCGTGCCGTCGACATTCACGCGGAAGATGTGATAGCAGCGCCCTTCGGCCCAGTGGCCCTGCGCTGGATCGGTGTGGTGGCGATGACGCATGTCGCCTCTGTTTTCGACATAGGCGAAGAGTATCTGCTTGCCGTCGTAGGACAACTCGGGCGAGAGGAAGGTGCCGCCACTATCTTCGCCGCCGCGATTGCCCTCGCCGTCGAAGGAGGCATTGTTGGGTGCATTGGCGGGGCCGCCGCCGAGTTTTTGCCCCTTAAGTCGGCCGTTGGCCACCACGGCGTCTTGCAATACATCGCGCAATTGTGGATTGGGGCCTAGCGCGCCGGACAAGGCATATAGTCCGCCGCCGCAGCGAGCGGCCATGCCGTAATACTGGTCGCACATGTGGTCATACAAGGCGCGATGCCGCTTGATAAACACGATCGAATCGAAGTTCAGAAGCGGATTATGAAATGCAATCTGACGTCGCACACGGCAGGCTTCCGCAAAGAGCGCCCGGCGGGCGTTGGCATCCTTTGGATCGATCGCCTTGCTGGCCGCGATTAGCGAGGCAAGCTCTTTTCCTGGTTCATCGAGGCCGCCGCCGCCAAGCCGCTTCTGATCGAGCAAAAGCGCCGCGGTGCGACGCAGCACGATGTCGGCCGGATCGCGATCCGAAGGCAGCACGAGCGACTCAGCACGCCACGTCTCGGCGGCTATCTTGGAAAAATGCCCCGCCGCGCGAAGGTCGCCCTGGAGTGATGCGTATTGGCTCTCCCAGTCTGCTGTCATGGCGACGGCGGCCGGCGGTTCGGCATGGACAGGCAGGCAGGCCAAGAGGATGGAATAAAACGCACCCGTTGCGATCAGACGGTTGTTCATGGTTTTTTTCTCATGGGTGGAATGGGGAAGTGGCTAATGCAAACCATTGAAACTCAACGCTACTAAATGGAGTTGCGTGATTCCCGGAGGTTCGGGAACACGCGTTACTGTAGCTTTAGGGTGGGCCGAGTGAAACGAGTCCCCATACGCCGCGTCTCTCATGGTGGGACTCGTTTCACTCGGCCCACCCTGCTTCGGGAGCCTCCTGGAATCACGCAAAGCCATTTAGCGTGCCATCACTACGCGACGAAGATATCATATCAATCCGTCCAGCCGGCATCAAGCGAGTAAAGAACCTTGTCGCGCTACAGAGATCCACCCTCTCCTGCTCACTTGACAGGCGCTGAAGCGAGTGGTAAAAATGTCGGAACCCTCTCTGTTGGTGACAAGTTCACGAAACCCTCGGACCCGAATCAGGGGCGGATCGCGGTGGCTCGCGTCGAAGCGGCCGCGGCATGCTTGCCACCCTGGAAGAACACCTTGCTCACGACCAACGTCGGCTTGTCTCCCATGACCCTACCGCTGCTGCCTCTGCTGAAACAGTATTTCGGTTTCACTTCGTTCCGCGCGCTCCAGGAGGAAATCATCCGCGATTCGCTCGCGGGGCGGGATGTTTTCGCGCTCTTGCCGACGGGCGGCGGCAAATCGCTTTGCTTCCAGCTTCCGGCACTCGCGCGCGACGGACTGACGGTCGTCGTGTCGCCGCTGATTGCGCTGATGAAAGACCAAGTGGACTCGCTCCATGCCGGCGGAGTGCCGGCGACTTTCCTGAATTCCTCGCTCGATGGCGACGAGGCGCGGCGGAGATTGCGTGGATTGCATGGCGGCGAATTCCGGCTGCTCTATGTCGCGCCGGAGCGGCTGATGCTTTCGGGGTTCCTCTCGGATTTGCAGAAATGGAATGTGCGGCTGATCGCGGTGGACGAGGCGCATTGCATCAGCGAATGGGGGCACGATTTCCGGCCGGAGTATCGCCAACTGGCAATGCTCCGCGACGTTTTCCCGGCGGTGCCATTCATGGCGCTGACGGCGACGGCAACACAGCGCGTGCGCGAGGACATCGTGACGCATCTCAAGCTGCGCGCGCCGCAATGTTATGTCGCAAGTTTCAACCGCCCGAATCTGATGTACCGCGTCATCGCGAAGAACAAGCCCTACGACCAGTTGCTCGATTTTCTTCGCGCGCGTCCGACGGATGGCGGCATCGTGTACTGCCAGTCGCGCAAGTCCGCCGAGCGCGTGGCGGCAAATCTGAGCGAGGATGGCGTCCCATCGCAGCCCTATCACGCGGGACTGACTCCAAAACAGCGATCGGCCCATCAGGAGGCGTTTCTGCGCGACGAAATTCGCGTCGTGTGCGCGACCATTGCCTTCGGCATGGGCATCAATAAACCGAACGTCCGTTTCGTGGTCCACTACGACCTGCCGAAAAACATCGAGGGCTATTATCAGGAAACCGGTCGAGCGGGCCGCGACGGACTGCCGGGCGAATGCGTCCTGCTTTTCAGTCCAGGCGACGTGGTGAAGCAGATGAGGTTCGTTGAGGAAAAGCCCAGCCAGCGCGAGCAGCAGTTCGCCCGCGAGCAATTGCAGCAGATGGTCCACTACGCGGAAAGCCGCGAATGCCGCCGCTCGGAACTGCTCGCTTATTTCTCGGAAACCTTTCCCCCAGGCAATTGCGGCGCGTGCGACAACTGTCTTTCGCCGCGTGAAACCTTCGACGGCTCCCTGTCCGCGCAAAAATTCCTTTCTTGCGTCTATCGCATCCGCGAAAAATCTGGTTTTGGCACCGGCGCGAATCACGTCATCGAAGTCCTGACCGGCGCCGACACCGAAAAAATCCGCAAGTGGGGCCATGCGCAACTCTCCACCTACAACATCGGCATCGAACACTCACGCGCCGAATGGGCGGCCATTGGACGCGAACTGATCCGGCTCGGTTTTCTGCGGCAGACTTCCGGAAGTTTTAGCATCGTCGAACTTACGGACGACGGACTCGCCGCGCTCAAGGCGCGGACGCAAATCACGCTCACTCGCCCCGTGACCGCGCCTGAAAGAAAAGCTCCGCGCGTCGGCGAAATCATCTGCGACGAAAAGCTCTTTGCGCGCTTGCGCGAATTGCGCAAGCGGCTGGCAGATGAACGCGGCCTGCCCGCCTACATCGTCTTTTCCGACGTGTCGCTGCGGCAGATGGCGCGCATCTATCCGCAAAACGAACGCGACTTCACTCGCATCAGCGGCGTGGGAGAGAAAAAACTCCACGAGTTCGGCGAAACTTTCATCGCCGAAATCGCCGCGCACCTGCAGGACAACACGCAACAAAGGTTTGAAAACGACGCGCCATCCGCCCCACCGCTGTCGCGCCGCGGCATCGGCGATTCAGCACGCGAAACCATGCGGCAATTTCGTGCGGGGAAACCCGTCGCACAAATCGCCCGCGATCGCAATGTCACCACCAGCACGATTCTGGGCCACATCGCCGAAGCCATTGAAGGGGGAGAACCCGTTGACCTCGACCGCCTGGTGCCGCCCGACGAACAAAAGCAAATCGCCGCCGCCTTTGACCGCATCGGTTTCGCCGCCCTCTCCCCCATCCACGAGGCGCTCGGCGGAGCTATCGACTACGGCAAAATCCGCATCGTCCGCGCCGCAATGAATGTCGCCGAGACATCGGATCGGGCCGACGTCAGGCGTTAAGTACCCGTCCAACATTAACTCCGTGTTTTTGTGGTGCGGCCGTCCCGGCTGCACGTGCAGGCGAGACGCCCGCACCACAACTAAGCATTGATCCATCATCCCCTTTTTCACATCTTTCAAACGCGTGTCATCGCGATTTGATCCACACCACCGAGCGGCCTCCGCGATTGTTCCTCGCGTAGTAGGGGATGGCGGTCAGGCCCCTGCCGTCGGTGTACCGGCCCTTGATGATGGAAACTCCATCAAGGAGATCGGGCTTCCACTCCGTCGAGAGCGCGGCGTTATCGCCCAGCACGGCCTCCACGTCCTGATCCACGCTTTCGATGCAGTAGATCAAAGGCCCGCACCGCAGGGCCACCCGGTCGCGATTGGCGGTTACTTTCGCGTCGGCCTCGATTCTTTGCACCAACATCGGCAATTCCAGTTCGATCTTGTCGCCGGTTTGCCATTCGCGGTCGATGGTCGCATAGCCCTTTTCAATCGCTGGCGCGATGCGCGTGCCGTTGACGGCCAGCCAATTCAATCCTCGGCATTCCGGCGCCGCCGCATGGAGCTTGCTCACGCAACGGTTGGGAATGCGAATCTTGACGCTGAACCGCCTCTTTTCCGCCGGGCTGACCGCGATCGACACCTTGCCGCCGCGCGGATAATCGGTCGCCAAGACCATTTCCACGCGCGTGCCCGCCACTTTGCCAACATCCACCGTGCTGCCGATGAAAAGGTTCACGTAGAGTTCGTCGTGCCCCTTCGCATAGATCCACGTCGGCAGCATGAGCAGCGTCCGTGGGATATTGCCGACGCAGCAGGGACACGCGTGCCAGGGGTAACGGCTGCCGGTCGAATCCAAGGCATTGGTGTAGGTAAAATTCTCGCCCTTGAGGTCGATGTCGCCCAGAACCGCGTTGTAGAGCGTCTCTTCACACAGATCGGCGTATTTGGCATCTCCGTGGGCCAGATTCAGATGATGCTGGAAGAACAACTCGCCGCAACCCGAGCACGACTCGCAGTAGGCCGAATTCGGCAGCGAATAGTTCGGCCCAAAGCCTTCCGACGTCTCGCCGCTACCCACGCCGCCGGTCACGTAATACTTCTTGTTCACGATATTGTCCCACAGCGAGAGGGCGGCGCTATGGTAATCGAGGTCGCCCGTCTCCATGGCGACCGCCGCCATGGCCGAGTAGCAGTAGACGGCCCGCACGGCATGTCCCACCGCTTCGTACTGTTGGACCACGGGCAGATGGCTCTGGTCGTATTCCTCGCCATGCTGCCGGCAGTCCAGGAGGAACTTCGCCAGCTCGATGTACTTGCGGCCCTTGCCCGGACCTTCCGCGTCGTCGACGAGCCAGGCCAGGCGGACGAGGGCCTGCTCAAGCTCCTCGTGGCCATCGTACCAGGCCTGCTTCGGCGCCGGGCCGATATGGTCATTCCAGCAATCGGCCAGCTTTCGGGCCGCGCGATACATGCGGTCGTCGCTCTTGTTCGTCATCAGGTAATGAGCAATCGCCGACTCGATGAAGTAGCCGGCCGTATAGCCCTCGTGGTCCGGCTTGCTGGTCCACGGCTTGTGGCCGTCGAGCGTGTAAAACGTGTGCAGATAGCCCTCAGGCTCCTGGGCGGCAAGGATCATCGGAATCCACGCATCGAGCTTCGCCCGCATGGAATCTTGCGCGGCGATCATCTCGCGGTCGCCCTGGGGATCGACCATCAACGCCCAGCACATCGACTCCACGGTATTATGCACGTAGGCGTTCGACCATGGGGCGCCGACGTTGCGAGCAGATGCCCTTCCTGCCAGCTTGTTGCCCGTCTGGATGAAGTTCTCGATTCCACCCTCGGGAAGCTTTACGTCCGAGAGCTTCTCGTAACAGTGGGGAATCCAGTGGGTGATAAGCTTTTTCGTGCGGCTGCTCCAGAGTGGGCTGCTGATCTTGAATGGTCGCATCAAAAGTGGCGAAAGATGGATCGCGGGCGGCGGCGGAACCACGGTCACGCGGACAACGTCCGAACCCTGGAGCTTGCCGTCGCCCGCCGTGAGTTTCAGTACATATTCTCCTTCGGCCGAGAACCGGGCAGTGGTTGCCGCCGCCCGGACGTTCTCGAAGGCCGCCTCCCCCGGTCCGGACTCTTGGCTCCAGTTCACCGTCATTACTGTCTGAGCCGTATCGTTGCCCGTAACGGCGCCATTCAGAAAGGTCTTGCCGGTCGCGACCACGACGCGGTCGACGCCCGCCTTGACGATCGGGGGAAAGTCGGGCGACTTGCCCGAGTCAAACACCCGCCAATCGAGGATGCCGGTCGAAGCCCCGTTGGAATCGATCTCCAGACGCAGTTTCGTCGTCCGCGCCTCGGCGAAGGTCGTGACATTAAAGGCATTGGCCGTTAGTCCAAGCCCGCGGGCCTCCCGCACCGCAACAAACTGCTCGCCATCCCAATACTTCAACCGGCAAGCCTTGGGCAACCGCACGCCCCGACCGTCGTCGAACCAGTAGACCGCGATCTTTGCCGTGCTGACCGGCTGGAGCCACTCATACTGGACCCACTGCGTGCCTTGTTCCGGCCAGTTGCCATAGGCCCCGCGGCGCTTGTCGTTGGAGTCAGCCGGCTCGAAACCGTCGTTCAGCGCGGCGGTCGTCTCGTGGCCGGAGACGAACGACGTCGATGCGCGGGCGAACTTCGCCAGATTGCGAACCCCGCTTTCGTTGGATTGGGCCTGGATCGGCGCGGTCCAGAGAAGAATGCCCGCGGTAATAACAGTAGCGACGTGCGAATGGGTGAAGTGCATGGTGAAAAATCCGAGTGGGGTGGTAAAACAACACCTATAAGGAGTGCAGGCTCTTGGAGGCGGGCATATTATCAACCACCCGCCAGAATATCAAGTAGGTCAGGCTTTCCAGCCTGATTTTGCCCGGTGTACTGTCAGGCTGGAAAGCCTGACTTACAGCAGTTTTGACATCTTGGCGAGCAGGCATATTATGTCGTACGGAGGCGAGCGAATGTAACCCGGATTCTGGCCGCCTTCCTGGAATTTTCCTCGCCACCACCCCCCCAAATACGTGTAACCGTTTCGGCAAAGCGGAAATTCGGAAATAATTTGGGTTACAATTCTGATTCCTTGTACGACTTATGTTGGACGAAAGATTTCGGCCCGGCACATTCGCCGCCGGGAAAGGTGGTTTCTGGGCGCGCAAAGCGAAGGGAGCAGTAGATTCATGGCACAAGCCGACAACCCATCCCAACCCAGGGAAGATGCCGCTGAATTTGCTTGTCTGCTCCGCCAGCACCACACCCAGTTGCTGGGTTATATTCATTCGCTTGTCCGCGATTTGGAAGACGCGGAGGACCTCTTCCAGCAAGCAACGCTCATTCTCTGGAAGAAGTTTTCCGCCTTCGATCGCCAGCGGAGCTTTCTTGCCTGGGGCTGCGGCGTTGCCCGCTTGGAAGTCTCGAACTATATCCGCGCTCGCTGCCGGAATCGCCTTTATTTCAGCGACGATCTGAACTCGCTCCTGATCGACGCCCAGTTGGACTTTGGCCGCGACGAATTTGAATCCCGGCAGGAAGCCTTGCGGGAATGCATGCACAAGCTTCGCGAGCGCGACCGCGAGTTGCTGAAAACCTGTTATGGCATCATCCGCGGCGTGGCCGAAGCCGTGCAGGCCACCGGTCGGTCGGCGCAGAGCATCCACAATTCCCTGCGGCGGATTCGCCGTGCCCTTTTCGAGTGCATTCAGCGGACGCTGAACCAGGACTTTCAGCCGGAGGTTATCGGATGAACCCAATTCCGGAAGAACTTCGCGACCTGATCGATGAATATCTCGGTGGCGAGATGGAAGCTCCGCGGTTTGACCGGCTGCAAACCTGGCTCCGCGACGATCCCTGGGCGCGGGCCTATTTTGTCCGCTACGGTCAAATGCAATCCCAGTTGTACATCGATATGCGGGCGGACCGCGCCGCGGACCGTGCCCTGTCGCGGATTTGGGAGCTTGCCGGGGAAGGCTCGCCGGAGGATTCCGTGGCCGCCGAAATCGCCGCCTTGCAGGCCGAGGCCGATTCCCCTGCCGGTGACTCCGCCCCCCTCGCCCCGCCGGCAGGCAAGTCCCCCGTGCTCGGCTTTCTCGGCGATCTGGGCCGGCAAGGATGGGGATTCGTTTCCGGTCACGGCGTGTTGTTCTCCTCCTTGGTTGTGCTCGTCGTCGTGGCCGCGCTGGTTACGCTGGCCGTGCGGAATAACAGTTTGGGAAGGCAGAACGCGACCGCAAAATCCGAGATCGCGGATCTCAAGTCTCAGATTTCCGACTCCCCTTTCCTTGCGGAAGAGGGGCAGGGGCCGGGGGCTGATTCTGCGACTCCCCGCTTCGGCAACTTCCCGCCTCCCGCTTTCCGCTCCCCGCTCCCCGCCTCCTCCATCGCCCGCCTGTCGCGATCCTACGACTGCGTTTGGTCCGCAGCCGACAAGCCGCTTAACGATGGCGCCCGTTTGCAAGTCGGACAGCAACTTCAGCTTCGCTCGGGCCTGGCCGAAATACGGTTCGATTGCGGCGCTCGCGTGATTCTGCAAGGGCCGGCGTCATTGTTGCTCGAATCGGCTCGTAGCGCGTCGATGTCCGAGGGCAAAGTCACCGTGCGGGCGGAGAAGGCCGAGGCCAAGGGGTTTGCCATCCGCACCCCCAGCATGAAGACGATCGATCTGGGAACGGAATTCGGCCTGGAAGCTTCGCCCAGCGGCATCGAACAGGTCCATGTTTTTCAGGGCAAGGTCGAGGTTGAGGCATCTTCCGTAAAGGGGCCCTCGACGGCGCCGCAGCAACTCTTGGAGAAACAAGGGATCGAGGTCAATCCCAAGACACAGGGCGTGAAGTTGGTGGCCAACAACGGCGATCGCTTCGCCCGCTCGCTGGACGACGCCCAGAAGAACCAACACGTAGTGGCTTATTGGCGATTCGAGGACCATCCCGTCGGTACGCTCGTGCCCGATTCAAAGCAAGGCAACGATCCTGTGCGCGGCAGCCTCGACTCTAGTCTCAACGGCAATGATTTGTACGCTTGGCACGAAAGCACGCAGCCAACTTTTTCGGCCGACGTTCCTGCCCCCTTTGTGCCCCAAAGCGGCACGGCGAATGCAGCAAGCCTCGATAATAGCCAGCGACCGGCAGGCTTGACTCGCGATCTCTTCACGATGTCGGATTGGAGCCGGCCGTCCCCGGTTGACCTGCGGATGATCACGCCCGCCGCTTGGACGATCGAGGCCTCGGTCAAGCCAGTCAAGTTGCGCGGGGGGGCTCAGGTCTTTCTCGTCCGTGACGGCATTTCCGTCTCTTTCACCGATCCGGCGCTTCCGCCTTTGGCGTTTGAGATCACCCCGCAGAATCGTTTCCAAATCCTTTTTTGCGATATCGATCAGCGCGCTCACGTTGCCACCGCCGACAGCTTCGACATTGAGGAAAATCATTGGTTTCATCTAGCGGCAACCAGCGATGGCAAAAACTTGAAACTGTATATCGACGCCCTGGACGGCAACGGCTACCTGCTGCGGGCAGTCGCCAAGTTGCCCGCCACGGGTTCAACGGCCCTTGCCCGAGGCTCCTGGCCGAACAATCCACGTTCCACGAGCGGTTACCCCTATATTTGGTCGGTGGGCCGCGGGTACTACAATGGGCAAGTCGGTCGCTGGTTCCAGGGGTTGATCGACGAAGTTCGTATCTGCGACGTTGCCCTGGCGCCAAAGAACTTCCTCTTTGCCACCCCGTCCTCTCTCGAAGGGAGAGGACAGGATGAGATCATCGTTCCCCGGACTCTCGTCCACATCCCCCGAAAACGCGAGGAAATCGAAAAAGGTTATCTCCGCTGGAAATGCTGGAGCGAGTCGATTCGCAAAGATCCGGAACTTGTCGGTTATTACTTGTTCGAGCCAGAACTTCCCCCTCCCGCCTCTCGCGAGCGGGAGGAGCGAAGAGGAACCGCAGGTGAAGGTGGTTTGAAGATGAACACATCCGGGGACGCGAGTCGCGCCGTTACCCGCGCGGTCGACAGCTCTCTTCCGGGCGGTGGCACAATGGGTCATGGGAAGGCGGCGTTGCTCTTGCGGAACTTGGCATCCGCTGGGGCGGCCTCAAGGGGCGAGATCCACGGCGCTCTCCCTTGTGAAGGCCGCTGGCCCGGCAAGCAGGCTTTGCTATTCTCTGCCCGCGACGATCACGTACGGCTGGACGTGCCGGGCGAATTTCGCGCCCTTACATTGGCGGCATGGGTAAGTCCCGGAGGACTCGATAACGAGTTTAACGGACTGCTCCTCAGTGACGGCTGGTTCGAGCATATCGGTCAATGCCACTGGCAATTGACTCAAAGCCGTCGCATGGACTTCGGCGTCTGCTTGGGGCCGTCGGTGGATACCGTTTACTACTCGAAACCGCTGCTGGAGACCGACGGTTTCGGCCGCTGGCGGCACCTGGCGGTGGTTTATGACTCAGCCGCAAAGCAGATTGCCTTTTACGTTGATGGCCAGCCGATCGGCATGAGTTCAATTGCGGTCGCCATGCCACTTGTGCTTGGCCCCTGTGAGATTGGTAACTGGGCTCCCAGGAAAGACCTTGTCGTTCCCGTGCGAAATTTTCAAGGTCGCATCGACGAACTGTTAATCTTCCGTCGCGGATTGACTGCCGCGGAAGTGAAAGCCATGTATGACAAAGGAAAACCCTAGGCAGGTTCCCTTCCCTCCGGGAGAGAGTCAAGGCGAGGGCGGCTCGTGCTGCCGATCGACTGCAAACAACGAACTACAGACTATTAACCGACTGAAACCTTTCCCCTGCGGGGCGATGGAAATGCTCTCCCGAGCTTGGAATTTCCATCGTCCCAACGGGGACAATAACTCCCCTCTCCCACCTGCCGTACCCGGCAGGTGGGAGAGGGGCAGGGGGTGCGGGCTTGTGCTTGTTCACCCGCCATTAACCACTGTCCACTAACCACTGTCCACCACCATGAAAACTTTTCACCACCACGTCTTTTCGCAACATCTGGAGGGTACCATGAAAGCTCGTCGTATCGTTTTGTTCGCCGGCATGTTGGCCGGGTTGCTATCGCTGCTCACCCTGCGAACCGTGCAGGCCCAGCAGGGCACTTGGACCGGAAACGGGTCCAGTGCCGATTGGAACGACGTCGGCAACTGGGTCGGCGGCGTGGTTGCAGGCGATTGGGGAAACGTTATCTTTGACAACAACACCGTCAACGGCACGGCAAATATCAATTACCTGAAAGGGACGGGCGCGATCAACTTGAACAGCGGCCTGACCCAAAATATCACCATCAATGGATCTGTAGGCGCGCCGTTGATCAACAATGGCACGACGATCACGATTGCCCCGGATAGCGCCGACCTGACCGTCAACGCTCCCTATCTACTTTGGGGTACCGCGACATGGGATGTTGGCGCCGGCCGGACGTTAACCTTCAACGGTGGTAGCCAAGGATCTGAGTCTGTTGTCAAGAACGGCGTCGGCACGGTGGTGCTTCCTGGCACTAATACCTACAGCGGCCAGACGTATATTAACGCCGGTGCGCTCGTCTTGAGCGATCCGGCCGGGCTGGGCAGCGGCGGCGCCAACATCAACAACGGTGCCCAGTTGACCCTCAACCACAGCGGCACGACGCCCAATGCGATCAATCTGGTCGGCGGCAATCAAATCCTCTGGGTCGGCAGCAGCGCCAACGGTTCCGGCAATACCACGACTCCCACGCTGACCGGAAACATCACGAGCGACGGCAATAGCGGCACCTTGACCATCTATTCGGCGGGCTGGCAGTCCGGCATCAACAACTTGACCTTCAGCGGCAACACGATCGCCCTACAAAATCAGTCGCTCTCCGTCTGGGGCCAGAATGGCGGCAACGTGGACTCGATTGCTCAAGCGTACAATCAAAAGACCACGCTCAACAACGCTACGCTGACCACCAGCGCGAATGTCAACGTCGGCCGCGGCGCGCTGCAGGTCCAAGGCGGCAGCAACGTGACTATCGCCGGCCAGTTGCTGGCCAGCAACGACTGGGCGGGCTTCATCATGCAGGACAGCGCCTCGGTCACCGTCGCCAGCGGGATCGACTTCTTCAACGTCGGCTACGTTGCCACCGATCTGGCCCTCAATGGCGGCACGCTCTCCACGCCTTTTATTTACGGCAACGACTTTGCCGGTCAAACGCATGTCTATTTCAACGGCGTCAGAGTCGTCGCCACGGCAGACAACACGGACTTTCTGCAAGTCCACCTCAATCGCGGCGCCGCCTACACGGCCGGAGGGCTGATCGGCAACGGCGGGTTGATCTTCAACGACGGCGGTCACAACGTCACGATCAATAATCCCTTGTATGACGCTCCCGGACAAAGCGGTTCGCTGACCAAAGTGGGCGGCGGCACGCTGACCTTGACCGGCAATAACACCTACAGCGGCGTGACCAACATCAACGAAGGCGCCCTGCGGATCCAGAACAGCCGCGCCCTCGGCGTCGGCGGCTTTAATGGAAGCACGATGACCTTCGTCAGGGACGGGGCGACGCTGGAAATCGACGGCAGCCTGACCATCGACGAACACATGCATCTCGCCGGTTCGGGAGTCGGCGGCAATGGTGCGCTTCGCGTGCTCGGCGGTAACAGCACCTTCACAACAGCCATCGCCTTCGATGACGTCGTCAAGATCGATGTCGCGGCGGGGGCCTCGCTCACGCAAACCAACGTGTTCTATGACGTTGGTGGCTTGATAAAATCCGGCTCGGGAACGCTGACCCTCGCCGGCGCGAACAGCTACTCGGGCGCCACGACCGTCAACGGCGGCGTGCTTACGGCGAATGCGCTCGGTGCGATCCCGACAGCCTCCGACGTCTTCGTTGGGACCAGCGCCACGGCCGGCACGCTCGACGTGACGGGCTACGCGCAAACGATCAACTCGATCACGATCGGTGCGAATGGCACCTTGGATTTATCGGTGCTCCATCCCCTTACGAGCGGCCTCGCCACTTTCGAGACTGGCGCCAAGCTCAATATTAGCGGCGCCACCGGCGCGGAACCCGTGATGTACTACTCAGGCTTGCCCACCGGCACGTTCAACATCGCCAACGTGACTGGCCTCCCCGGCCTCCCCGGCCAATTCACCTTGGCCTATAACCTCGGTGAACTCGACATCGTGTCGGCCGTGACAGATGCCACCTGGGCTTCCCACAGCACCAGTTCCTGGAACACTCCCGGCAACTGGCAAGATTCGGCCGTCCCGGGAACTAATATCGCGAGCCTCGGCCAGGACACGGCCACCTTCGGCGGCGGCTTGGCCACGGTGGAAGCCATCACCCTGGACACGTCCGTTCCCGTGGACCTCAAATCGTTGGTCTTCAGCGCATCCAACTACACGCTCTCGGGCGGCAGCCTGACCTTGCAGGGCACCACCGGCACGGCCACCGTAACGGTCAGCAGCGGCACGCAGACCATCGAAAGCTCGACGGTCTTGACCTTGGCCAGCAGCACCAACATGGTCATCCAGGGTGCGGCCTCGGAACTGAAGATTCAAGCCAACGTCGGCGAGAGTGGGCTCCTCCAGTCGCTGACGAAGCTCGGCAGCGGAACCTTGGTGCTCAGCGGCACGAACAGCTATACCGGCGGCACGATCGTGAATGAAGGCATCCTGGCCGTGACCGACAGCCACGCCCTCCCCGACAATCAAAGTTTGATCGTCGGCGCGGGCGGGACTTTGATCTTCGATCCGTCGTTCAGTGGATCGCCGGTCGCGGCCTCCCCGGTCTCCTCGCTTGCGGCTTCGCCCGTTCCGGAACCGAGCACCCTGGCCCTATTGTTCGCGGGCTTGGTGGTCGGATTGGGCGTGTGGAGGAGGGGGGAACGGTGAGAAGGGTGAGAAGGGTGCCTTTGCCCCGGTGGGGCACCCGAGAATAGCCCAGCAATTTATTGCCGGTTAATGGCGAGAGGGAAATTGTAGTCCCGTAGTTTTTCCGAGCACTGCAAGATTAAGGTCTGGCTGGTATTCCCCACCACCGGGCTAAAGTCCTAACTGAATAATGCGACCGAGAACCGTGGATCATATACGCACGACAACCGCTGCCAAAGGAATTAGCCAGCGGGCAATGCTCTGTAGCTCTGCCCAAGCATTGGCCTTTACGGCGACGGCCTGAGAGACCAAACACAAATCATGAACGGGCAAGAAGAAAACCACGAATAACACGTCATCTTTAAGCTGAAGAGCAAAGAGTAGACGCGGTCGTTATCGCAGGCGCCGAAATGCCGCGGGAGACACTCCAAGCACCTTCTTGAACGTCCGGGAAAAATGAAAGGCGTCGGCAAAGCCAAGCTCGGCCGCGACCTGCTTCACAAGCAGGGCCGGATCCTGCAATCGCTCGGCTGCCAGATTCATCTTCAGCCGCATGAGGAACTGATAGGGCGATTGATGATCGTAGCGGCCGAACAAGCGACAGAGATAGGCCGGATCGACGTGACACTCTCTGGCGATCTGGCCGAGAGATTTCAAGTGGGCGTGTTGGTTTTGAATATGCTGGCGACAGCGTTGATAGGTGGCAAAGGCCGGCGTGGGGATCGCTTCGCCCGGTACGAGCGACTCGGCAATCTTGACAATCAAGTACTCGACCAGCGCAGCACACAGCGCCCCGCTGAAACGAGTGCCCTTCACGCCGTCCTGAATCAGACCGTCGAACACCGACTGAGTCTCGGCCGGGGCGAAGACGCGGCCGCGACTTCCGGGAGCAAGACCGTACGTCCGCAATAGCTCGGCGCCACGCGAACCGGTGAAGTTCACGAAGTATTTTACGAGCGGTTGCTTGGGGTCGGTCGCGATGTGGTGAGCCACGTCGCCGGCATAGGAAAACACCGTGCCCGGCAGAAGTTCGCACGCCTGTCCCGCGAGTACAAGAGAACCGCAGCCGTCGGCCACGAACTCGATCGCAGTGTAGGCGAATGTCGTGCGCTGCATGGCATAGTCGGCCCGACAAAATTCGCAGCCGCCGCAGACCACGGCAAGCGGCGCATCGGCTGGCGGGGCAAGATCGAGACAGAACCAGCGGGCTTTGCGAACCTGCTCGGAAAAGAACTCCGGCCGTTTCCGCGCCTTGGTCTGGGATAGGTCAATATTATTCATGGAGTCGTCAACTTTAGGTATGGCTCGATTACGCCTTTTGTGCGATTCTATCATACGGAGGCTGAACGCCAAAGACAATTGCTGACAGTTAACTGGAGAAGCAAGTCATGTCCGAAACGAAGAAGAGCGATCTCATCGTGGTGACCGGGGCCGGCGGATTTATCGCCGGCGCCCTGGTGCGGTATTTCAAGGAAAAGGGTTTCACGCGGATTCGCGCGGTCGACAAGAAGCCGCTGCCCGATTGGTATCAACTTGTTGACGGCGCCGAGAACCTGAGCCTCGACGTGAGCCACGAGGCCAATTGCCATCGCGTCTGCGAAGGGGCTGCCGAGGTTTACAACCTTGCGGCCGACATGGGCGGCATGGGCTTCATCGAACGCTTCCGCGTGCAGTGCCTTCGCTCGGTCTTAATCAACACGCACATGATCGAGGCCGCCTGGCGGGCCGGTTGCCAGCGGTACTTCTATTCCTCCTCGGCGTGCGCCTATAATGTCGAGTTGCAAAAGGATCCCAACTGCCGGGCATTGAAAGAAAGCGACGCCTACCCGGCCATGTCGGAACGCGGCTACGGCTGGGAGAAGCTCATCTCGGAAATGTTCTGCCAGGAGTATTGGGCCGAGCGGGGTATGAAGACCTTCATCGCCCGTTTCCACAATGTCTATGGTCCGCATGGCACCTGGGACGGCGGCCGCGAAAAGGCCCCTGCGGCGATTTGTCGCAAGGTGATCGAAGCCAAGCAAACGGGTAAGCACGAAATCGAGATCTGGGGCGACGGCACGCAGACCCGTAGTTTCATGTACATCGACGACTGTCTGGACGGCATTGACCGCATCGCGCACTGCGACGATCTTGTAGCCACGCCCATCAACCTCGGTTCCAGCGAATTGATTCCGATCGACACGCTCGTGACGATGGCCGAAGAGATCGGCGGCGTGAAGCTGAAGCGGCAGTACAACCTCGACGCGCCCAAGGGCGTGGCCGGCCGCAACAGTGACAACACGATGATCGAGCGGGTTTTGGGCTGGGAGCCGACCACGCCTTTCCGCGGCGGGTTGGCGAAGACCTACGCCTGGATCGAGCAGCAGTATCACGATCGGAAGGCCGGCAAGCGGACGGTCCGAGATGCGATTTGACCCCGATTGAATCCCCTTACCCAGGAACACACCATGAAGATCAAGAGACTATCCGCGTTGGCGCTCCTAGCTTGGATCGTCCAGGCATCAGGGCCAGTGCCCGCTCTGGCCGCGGAAGGGCCGCCCTTGGATATCGCCTCCGGTCCATTCAAGCCCGATATGGACTCGCTCAAGCAATACAAATGCCCCGACTGGTTACGCGATGCCAAGTTCGGCATCTGGGCGCACTGGGGACCGCAGGCCGTGCCCATGGACGGCGACTGGTATGCCCGCGGCATTTATGAGCAGGGTAGCGGGCATTACAACTATCATGTGGCACATTACGGGCATCCATCCAAGTTCGGCTACAAGGATGTCATTCCTTTATGGAAGGCCGAGAAGTGGGATCCCGATCGCTTGATGCAGCTTTACAGGAAGGCCGGGGCTAAGTATTTCGTGAGCATGGGCTCGCACCACGACAACTTCTTCCTCTGGAACTCGAAACTCCACCGGTGGAATGCGGCCAATATGGGCCCGAAGCGAGACGTCGTGGGCGACTGGCAGAAGGCGGCGCAGAAGTGCGGCCTGCGGTTCGGCGTCTCGGAACACCTGGGCGCAAGCTTTACCTGGTTCCAGGGCAGCCATGGCGCTGACAAGACCGGTCCCCTGGCCGGCGTGCCCTACGACGGCGCCAATCCGAAATGGCAGGATCTTTACCACTTTCCCGCCCAGTCGGACGACCGCGGATGGTACAGCAACAATCTCCAATGGCAGCGGCAGTGGTACGCCGAGATCAAGGAACTGGTGGACAACTATCATCCCGATCTGCTTTACAGCGACGGCGGCGTCGCCTTCGGCAACCAGGTTGGGCTGAGCATGATTGCCCATCTCTACAACCAGGACGCCGCCCGTCACGGCGGCCAGTGCGAGGCGGTGTACAACTGCAAACAGAAGTCCGACGGTCGATGGATCGAAGACCTCGAACGCGGCATCATGCCCAAGATCGATCCGCACCCGTGGCAGACCGACACCTCAATCGGAGACTGGTTCTACAACCGGAACTGGAAGTTCCGTCCCGTGAGTTGGGTGATCCACATGCTCGTGGACAACGTCAGCAAGAACGGCAACCTCCTCCTCAACGTCGTCCAGCGTCCCGACGGTTCACTCGATCCCGAGGTCGAGCAGATGCTGGAGCAGCTCGCTGCCTGGAACGCTATCCATGGCGAGGCCATCTTCGGCACGCGACCCTGGGTGGTGTATGGCGAGAGCGCGGTCAAGGTCAAGGGGGGCGGCTTCAACGAGGACTACAAGTACAACGCGCACGAAATCCGTTTCACCACCAAGGGTCCAACACTGTACGCCATTGCCTTGGGATGGCCTGTGGATAACCGGCTCGTCATCAAATCCCTCGCCGAATCCGCCGGCAGTATTCGCGACGTGAGCCTGCTGGGCTACGACGGCAAACTGGATTGGCAACAGACCCGCGACGGCCTCGTCGTTGCACTTCCCAAGGTGAAGGTGAGCGAATACACCTGCGCTTTGAAAATTGGGGGCGCAGGCCTCAAGCCGGCGGCCATCGCGGACCAAGCCGGAATCGTTCGGCCCGACTCCAAAAGCGACATCCTGCTCGACGCCGATGCTGCTGAACTTCACGGTGACCAGATTGCGGTCGAGACTCGAGATGGCCATGCCAATATCGGCTTCTGGGATAAGCCTGGAGATTGGGTCTCTTGGAAGATGCACATCGACAAACCGGGCGTCTACAAGGTCAGTCTTGACGTTGCCGCTACTCAAGCCGGCATTCAAGCGGCTGTTGAGGTTGCCGGCCAGGCTCTCACCGCCACAATCCCCAGGACGGGCGACTGGGGGGCATACCAGACTAGCGACGCCGGCCAGTTCGAGGTCAAGCAGCCTGGCGTCGTGACGCTGGAAGTCCGTCCCAAAGATGCTGCCAGGTGGCATGCCGTCAACGTCCGAGTCGTCAAGCTTACTCGAATTGGGCCGTGAAGAGCCCGGCCCATCAAGCGGAGGTGTTTGTCATGAAACCTCGGACCACCGCAGGGATCACCGACGTGATCGGCACGATTCCCAATCGCGTGGCGCTGGCGGGCGGTTGGATCGACCAACCGTTCGTGTCGCGCCATAATCCCACGCCGCCCGGTTCGATGGTCGTCGTAGCGCTGGAGCCGACGTTCCCCTTCATGGACCGGGCCGGTTTTGCCACCGGTACCCGTTACGTGGCCAAAAAACTCTGGAACGGTCGCCTGCCCGACCGCAAACCGGCCGACTTGGTCAAGGAGTTGTACGCCGCCGAAAATGAAGGTAAGGCCGATCCGTCCGGCTCGCAAGATATGATCGGACTGATCTATCCGGGCGTCAATCGCCTGGACTACGACATCCATCACGAAGGCGGCGTTTTTCCCTGCCGTATCGAATCGAATAACGATCCCGATACGGCCCGCTGGCTCGAGCGCGTGCTCCATCTGCTTCCGATCAATCAGCGTGCGGAAGGCTATAGCCCATTGGGTGAAAAGCATCTAGACCCGGAGTGGATTCGCCGCTTGGGTCAGTCGGGCAGGGACTGTTACGACGCTATTCTCCGCCGCGATGCCGCCGCCCTGGGAGCGTCATTCAATGAATGCATGATGTGCTGGCAGGTCATGCTTCCACACACGGTCCGGCATCCGACCATCGCGATCGACCTGCTGGGAATCCTTGATCACTATCAGGCCAACTACCCGGGAGCGATGTATTCCGGCTGCGGCGGCGGGTATCTGCTAGTTGTGTCCGAGGACGAAGTGCCCGGCGCGCTCCACGTCCAAATTCGCATTGCCGGAGGACTTGCCAGATGAGCAACGGAACGATTATCGTCAGTGGCAGTTTCGACGATCTGCGGGCCAGCAATGTGCGGTTCCTGCACCGGGCCGCGGAGTTGGGACCGCTCTGCGCGGTGGTGTGGTCGGACGAAGCGACCCGTGCGATCGCGGGCAGCCCGCCCAAGTTTCCCCTGGCCGAACGGAAGTACCTGCTGGAATCGATCTGTTTCGTGGACCGCGTGGCAGTCTGTCCAGGCACGCACGAGCCTCACGCGCTGCCTGCATTTGATTACGCATCCCCTGCCACGTGGGTGGTGCCGGCCACCGAAGCTTCGCAGGAGCAGGAAAGCTACTGTCGCGGCCGCGGCTTGGGTTATTGTGTGCTGACTGCGGCCAATCTGCGCGGGTTCCCCGAACTCGGAAACCCGTCCGCGGCAATGTCGTCCGGCCGGAAGAGGGTCATCGTTACCGGGTGCTACGATTGGTTCCATTCAGGACACGTGCGATTCTTCGAGGAGGTCTCGGGGCTTGGCGACTTGTACGTGGTCGTCGGCCATGACGCCAACATCAGGTTGCTGAAAGGCGAAGGTCACCCGATGTTTCCGCAAGAGCAGCGGCGCTATATGTGCCAGGCGATCCGTTTCGTCACACAAGCCCTGATTGCGTCCGGCAACGGATGGCTCGACGCCGAGCCGGAGATCGAACGCCTCAGGCCGGATATCTACGCCGTCAACGAGGACGGCGATCGGTCGGAGAAACGAAAGTATTGTGAAGCACACGGCATCGAATACCGCGTCTTGAAGCGGGCGCCAAAAGAAGGTCTGCCCGGGCGGCAAAGCACGGCGCTTAGAGGTTTCTAGCAGTTTCGGACTGTGTCCACGCGGTTAACGGTCATTACGCGGGTTTGGAATCGCCGCCACGCCAGGCGCTATCCGGAATGACCTCAATCAGAAATGTCTTAACACGATGAGCACGCATGAAGCGAGGCCTTTTCTTGGGAGGAAGTCTGTGACAGGCGGGACGATGTACCGCGACTTGCGCCGCAATCCGAGTATAACGGGTGAATTCGACCGCAGTCGTTGGTACAATGCAATTGGTCTGGCGGGCGGTGACCATGCGCCGCTTTCCGACGGGGTGGCAAAGTATCGGGCGATCAAGTATCGCGCAAACAACCGTAATCGTTAGAGAGGTTCTCATGCGATCAACCAGGCAGTTCTCCATCGGGGTCGACTACGGCACCAACAGCGTCCGGGCGCTGATTGTCGATCTTGCCGACGGCCGCGAAGTCGCCACCCACGTCTTTGATTATCCCAGTGGCGAGGCGGGCGTCCTGATCGACCCCAAAAACCCCCTTGCGGCGAGGCAGAATCCGGGCGATTACATCGACGGTTTCTATCGCTCGGTGGGCTGCGCGGTGAAGGCGGCCTTGTCGGATCCGACCTTCCGCCCCGATCGCGTCGTCGGCATCGGCGTCGATACGACCGGTTCGACGCCGATTCCCGTCGATCGCAACGGTAAGCCGCTGGCCCTCCTGTCCGAATTCTCCCAAGAGCTTGCCGCGCACGCCTGGCTTTGGAAGGACCACACGGCTTACGCCGAAGCGGCCGAGATCACCGAGAAGGCGAAGAAGGCCCGCGAGAAGTATCTCAACAAGTGCGGCGGCAAGTACAGCAGCGAGTGGTACTGGTCGAAAATTCTGCATTGCAAGCGTTCGGCGCCAAAAGTCTTTGCCGCTGCCTATTCCTGGGTCGAGTTGGCCGATTTTATTCCGGCCTTCATTACTGGCAACCACGACCCCGATACACTGCCCCGCGGCATCTGCGCAGCCGGGCACAAGGCCATGTTTCACGAGGCCTGGGGCGGATTGCCCAGCGTCAAGTTCCTCTCCAGTCTCGATCCGGCGCTGGCGGTCCTTCGCGGACGCTATGCGGCTCACGCCATGACTTCCGATCAGAAGGCCGGCACGCTCTCGGCCGAAGTCGCGGACCGCGTGGGGCTGCCACCCGGCATCGCGGTCGCCGTGGGCGCGTTCGATGCGCACATGGGCGCCGTGGGCGCAGGCATCAAGGCGGGCACGCTGGTGAAGATCATCGGCACCAGCGCCTGCGACGTGATGGCCGCCCCCATGGACAGCCCCCTCCCCGACATCCCCGGGTTGTGCGGCATTGTTCCCGGTTCGGCCCTGCCGGGCATGTATGGCCTGGAAGCAGGTCAGTCGGCCGTGGGCGACATCTTCAATTGGTTTGCCAAGTCGCTCGCGCCGGCCCAGTATTCGGCTCGGGGCGACGCCCACGTCGCCCTCTCGCGCGAGGCCGAAAGACTTCACCCGGGTGCCAGCGGTTTGGTGGCCCTCGATTGGAACAACGGCAATCGCACTATTCTGGTCGATCCGCTCTTGACCGGCCTGCTGGTTGGCCAGACCCTGCACACGACGGCTGCTGAGGTCTATCGCACACTCATCGAAGCGACGGCTTTCGGCGCGCTAACGATCATCAACCGCTTTGAAGAGTACGGCGTTAAGGTGAAGGAGGTCATAAACTGCGGCGGCATTGCTGAAAAGAATCCGCTGGTGATGCAGATTTATGCCGACGTGTGCAACCGATCCATGAAGATCAGCCGCTCGGCCCAGACCTGCGCCTTGGGGGCTGCCATCTTCGGCGCTGTGGCCGGCAGAGCGTATAAGTCGGTCGAAGCCGCTCAGAAAAAGATGACTGGGGTGAAGAACATCTACAAACCGACGAAGGCGGCAGCCACCGTCTATGCCGAGCTGTATCGGATCTATCGCGCGCTGCACGACGCCTTCGGCACGGCTGGTGGCAAGCATCAGCTTCACGGAGTCATGAAGGATCTGATTTGCATTCGCGACAAGGCGCGGCGGGGAGTCGCCTCATGCTAGAAGACCTGAAGCAAAGCGTCTGTGACGCCAACCGAAGCCTTATTGCCAGCGGCCTGGTGACCCTGACCTGGGGCAACATCAGCGGCATCGACCGCCGAACGGGACTGATTGTCATCAAGCCCAGCGGTGTGCCATACGAGCAGTTGCTGCCCGATTGCATGGTTGTCGTCGATTTTGAGGGCCGCGTGGTGGAAGGTCGGCTCAAGCCTTCCAGCGACACACCCACCCACCTGGTTCTTTACCGGTCGTTTGCGGAGATCGGCGGTATCATCCATACCCACAGCCGCTATGCCACGATGTTCGCGCAGGCCCGCCGCGAGATCCCCTGCCTGGGCACGACACATGCCGATCACTTCTTCGGCTCGGTGCCGGTCACCCGGCCGCTCAGTGAAGAAGAGGTGAACGAGAACTACGAGGCACATACGGGCCGAGTCATCGTCGAGCGATTTGCCCAACTTGACCCGCTTGCCATGCCGGCCGTGCTCGTTGCCGGTCACGCCCCGTTTGCCTGGGGCGCGAACGTCGCCAAGAGCCTGGACAATGCCATTGCCCTGGAGGCCGTGGCGCAAATGGCGCTGGGAACCTGGCGCCTCGACGACCGAGCCTGTCACCTGGAAGACTACATACTGGAAAAACACTATCACCGCAAGCATGGTCCGGCAGCGTACTACGGGCAAATGGAGCAGTAAGAACATGGAACTCAAGTCTTTGGAAGTCTGGTTTGTCACCGGCTCGCAGCATCTCTACGGCGAGGCCGCCCTGCGGAAAGTCGCCGAGAACAGCCGTTGCGTTGCGGAAGGGCTTAACGC